>Ga0099364_10000306_pt1 | contig 81914 bp, 70 predicted proteins | sample TergutTh196P3_FD_73070 | JGI IMG/M metagenome (GOLD analysis project Ga0099364, IMG submission 73070) | Microcerotermes parvus P3 segment gut microbial communities from Pointe-Noire, Republic of the Congo - Th196 P3 | ecosystem: Host-associated > Arthropoda: Insects > Digestive system > Gut ...
AGGAAGGAGCTAGGAAGCAACCGACGATGAGCCCCGCAGGGCCCTCGGAGAGTGGTTTTTTTTGGTTACTTTTTTTGTCCAGACAAAAAAAGTGACTCGCCGGGAGGCGAAACCTCCCCTCGCTGAAAGCGAAAAAACCCTTCGCCGGAGGCGACACTCCCCCCCCGGAGGGAAAAAAACAAAAACCCCCCCACAAAAAAACCTTTTCCTTTGAAAATAGCCGGGCCGCAGGCCCACTCTGCAAAACAACCTCTGCCCGTGAGGGCAAAAAAAACCCTTCGCCGGAGGCGGGACGGAGCGAAGCGGAGTCAGGCGAGCAAAGCGAGCCTCCACCCCCCCCCCGGAGGGGAAAATAAAAACAAAACCAAAAACAAAAAACCCCTTAGCTGAGCTCTGAAAGCTCCATCCTGTGGATGGGGCCAAAGCGAGCCAGGCGGGGGGAGAGCAGCTCTGCATCCCCGGAAAAAACCAGCAGGCGGTGGTTGTGGGGCAAATATTCCTTGGCGGCTTGGCGCGCCTGCTTCATATCCACGGCAAGCACCCTGTTGCGGTATTGCTCTATCCAATGGGCAGGCAAACCATAAAACTCTATATCCGCAAGGCTTGCCAAAAAGGCCTCGTTGGTTTGTATGGCCATGGGGAAGCAGCCGCACAAATATTGTTTGACGGCGGCCAGCTCGCTGGGGGAGGGCCCTTTTTGTTGAAAGCTTTCTATTTCTCGCAAAACAACTTCTGCCAAGGCTTCTGCTGTCTCCGGCTTCGTAAAGGAGCTGGCCACAAAAGCCCCGGCCACCGCCCTCTGGTCCCAATAACACCCTGCGTGGTAGGACAAGCCTCGCTTGACGCGTACGGCATTCACCAACCTTGAGGTAAACATGCCGCCCAGCAATGTCCCCACCACCGCTAAAGGGAAAACCTCAGGGTGCCCTTTGGGTATTCCCCTCGCGGCAAGGCGAAATTGGACTTGTGTCTGCTCAGGCTTGTGCAACAACAAAACACCATCACCCTCTAAGGGCCTTTCAAAGGCAGGCATGGCCTGTGGCACACGGGGGCCCTGCACCCACCGGCCCAGCGTTTTTTCGCACAGGGCCAAAACCTCGGGAATGGAAACATCTCCCGCCACATAAAGGCGAGAAATGTGGGGCCCTATATAAGCATAATAATATTCTTCCAGCTCTTTCAAACGCATGCCTTCTAAGTCTTCAAAGGAGCCCAGCGGGTTGAGGCCATAGGGGTGAGTCCCCCAAAAACCTCTGGCCAATGCCCGGGCAATGAGTGTGGCCGGCTCATCCAGGTCGTTCCGCAGGCGCGCCAAAGTGCGCTTCTTCAAACGCTCAAACTCCTCCTCTTTAAAGGCAGGCTCGCACAACATTTCTGTCAACAGCTCAAAAAATTTCTCCAAAGAGGGCGTTGGCACAGTGGCGCTGATAACAGAATAATCCGCCCGGACACTCACCTCTAACTCTGCCCCCAACATTTCCATCAACTCCATAAACTCCTGCGCGGACTTCTGCTTTGTTCCCCGCCGGAGGAGCTGAAAAGCCAGCGCCGCTATGCCTGACTTTCCCGGTGGACATACGCCACTCCCCTGGTGCACCACCAAACGTACAGAGCTGAGAGGTACCCACCCCCGCCTCATTAGCCGAAGGGGAAGGCCATTGGCCAACTCACACTTTTCAATGGTTGGCAATTTAATGGGCAAAGGTTGTGAAGCAGGTTTTAAAGCCGTTTTTGAAGCAGGTTTTGAAGAGGTTTTTGAAGAGGTTTTTGAAGAGGTTTTCATATGTCCTCCTGTGTTGCCGGGGTGTTTGTGGAGGGGGCCACAGCAGAGGGCATGGGGCACAAGTGTACCACATTTCGCAGCTCTGGTTTTAAATAGCGTCGGGCGCATTCTGCAACTTCATCCTGTGTTATTTGGGCATAGCGGGACAACAACTTCATCCCCTCTCTCCAGGAGCCCCAAAACATTTCATAGCAACCCAGGGACTGGGCACAACCCTGGTAGGTTGAAAAGCTCTCCAACATCTGCATGCACAGGTTGTTCACCGCTTTCTTCAGCTCCTCACTTCTCAAGCCATTTTTCAAAAGCAAGTCCAACTCTTCATAGAGCATGTGCTCGGCCTTTTTCGCGTCTATGCCGGGGCGAAGCTCCATGGTCACCACAAAACTTCCTGGGTCTATTCTCCAGGCCCAATGCACGGAAATGGAAACGGCCACCTCCTTCTCAAACACCAGGCTGTGTACGAGACGGCTGGAATGCCCCACCCCTAAAACAAATTGCAACACATCCAAAAGCAAAGTGTCCTGGTGGGTGGCGGAGGGCCCGCGCCATGCCACCATGAGGTGGGGGGCTTGTGCCGGGAAATGGATTTCAGCTCGACGCTCTCCCTTCTGTGGTGGCTCCGCGTTAACCACAGGGGGAATGGGGGGGCCAGGTGGAATTTTCCCATAATATTTTTTGAGCAGGCGCAGTGTTTTTTCCACCTCAATGTCTCCGGCTATAAACAAGCTTGCATTGTTGGGGGCATAATAGGTGCGGAAAAACTGAAGGCAATCCTCCCGGGAAATAGAGGCAATATCCCCGGCATAACCAATAATGGGCCAACGGTAGGGGTGTGCTTTCCACACCAACGAGGACAACTCTTCATCCATCATCCCCATAATGTCATTATCCACACGCATGAGGCGCTCCTCCATCACCACCTGCCGCTCTGTCTCCAGCGTCTTGGGCGTTATCAGCAGGGCATGCATTCTGTCGGACTCTAAATCCATGACGGTTTCCAGCGCCTCTGAGGCCGCATTCTCATAATAAACCGTCATGTCAAACGAGGTATATGCGTTGCTGTGTCCGCCTTGTGACTCGAGTATTTTGTCAAACCGGCCGGGCTTAAACTTTTTGGAGCCATTAAACATCATATGCTCAAACAAGTGGCTGATGCCTGTTATGCCGGGGCGCTCATTGCGAGAGCCCACATTGAAAAATGTTTGGTAGCTGAACACAGGAATGGTTGAATCCGCATAAAGCCGCACCCTCAAACCATTGGGCAAGGTTTTTTCAACAACGCGCCTGGAGAGTTTTTTGAGCGCAGAAGAAAATTGTTCCACCATATAAAACCTTTCTATAGCTGAATGGCTCCTGCTCGGAGCGCCAACACCACCGCATCCACATGAGAGTTCACTCCCATTTTTTTATAAATGTGCCCCAAATGCGTGCGCACCGTGCGAGACTGTATTTGCAAAACACCACCAATTTCCGCGTTGGATAGGCCTTTGGAAATAAGCTCCAAAACGTTGAGCTCATCCGTGTTGAGCCCCCAGGGGTTTTGAGCCAAGTGGGCAGAAGCTTGCACCGCACTAAAATAATTCCAAAAACGGCGCGCAATCAGCGTCTCAATAACGACGCCCCCGTTGAAAACTTCCTTCACGGCGCTCCTCACTTTTTCCAAACCCACACGCTTCACCAAATAGCCTAAGGCCCCCGCCTTTATGGCCTCAAAAACACGCTCCTCCTCATCAAAAGTCGTCAGCACCAAAACTTCAAGCGGAAGCCTCCTTTGTTTTAATTCCCGCGTTAAAGAGACACCATCCATCCCCGGTAACTCCAAATCCATCAACACCACGTCTATGTCCAGCTTCAGCATTTCCTTCAATGCCGTTTCTGAGTGCATGGCACAACCCACACACCGCATCTCCGGCCAACTGTCGAGGGCTTTGAGCAGCCCTTTGAGCAGCTGTGGAGAATCCTCCACCACATACACATTTATCTTCCGCGAAGAGGCATTTTCAGGCATTGCACACTCAAGCTTTATAAAACACTGCCGCTAAACCTGTCCTCATTTAGCCTCTCTTCGTTTAACCTGGAAACAACAAGAAACAATATGAAAAACACGACGAAAAACACGACGAAAAACCATGCGGAAAACCATAGGGGCACAATACGCGCCATATAAAGCGGCGCTTTGTTGCTTTGGCGTTTGCTGCGTTGGCGTTTGCCGCTTTAGAGTTTGCTGCTTGAGGTTTTGCTGCTTTGGGTTTTGTTGCTTTGAGTTTTGCCCCTGAGGAATGTGCCCTTGAAACTTTTACATGGAAGTGTCAACAGTCCCATCGACCGAAGTTGCGCACAAAAAATTCAGGCGCAAGCCAGAAAGTTGTTTGCTGAAGGCATGCCGGGGGCCCATGCAGCAACCCAGGGAGCTCCGCTGCACATAGAGCGGGCGCGGCAGGTTTTCGTCAACCGCAACCTGCGCATGTCCACCATTGAGCTGGTGGGTTTTGACATGGATTATACGCTTGCCATTTATCACCAGAGGAGAATTGAGCAGCTCTCTTTTGAGCTCACCTTGCAAAAACTGGTAAGCCACCATGGATATTCACCCGACATTTTGCACATTCCTTATGACTTTCATTTTGCCATACGCGGGCTTTTCATCGACAAAACCAATGGCAACCTCGTGAAAATGGACCGCTTCGGCCACGTCGGCCGCGTCATGCACGGACGCAGGCCTTTGGACAGCAAGGAATATAAACGCCTCTATAGGGATGAGAGAATACGCGCTTTCGCCCCCTATGTCGCTGATGCTTGGATTGATACACTGTTTTCTCTTCCTGAAGCATGCATGTTCGCAGACATTATTGAGATGCTTGAGGTGCGAAAAAAACAATCCGTTGACTATGCCAAACTCTGTGCGGACATTCGAGAAGCCACGGACTCCATCCACCGAGACGGCCCTCTCAAGGAATGCATCCTCCACAACATGGAGCACTATATTTATAAAGACAGGGAGCTGGGACCCACACTCCATAAACTCCGCTCTGGAGGAAAAAAACTCTTTCTGCTCACCAACTCCCCTCATGCTTATACGCAAGCTGTTATGAGTTATTTGTTGGACGAGGCCATTCCAGAATATCCTTCCTGGAAAAATTATTTTGACTTCATCATCACCGATGCCTGCAAACCCCTCTTCTTCTCGGGGAATATGCCTTTTGAAGAAATAGATGAAGCATTCCCCCAAAACCCCAGCCCGGCAATGGCCTCCTCCCTTGAGCGCGGAAAAATATATCAGCGGGGGAACCTTTCAGACTTTGAGCGGATGATGAAAAGAGGTGGGGACGCCGTGCTCTATGTCGGGGACCATATTTATGGGGATATTTTAAAATCCAAGCACGCTTCCCTCTGGAGGACATGCATGGTCGTTCAGGAGCTTGAAGACGAAATCAGCTATTTAGAATCTCGTGCCGACGAGGTGTTGACGTTGTCAGAGCTCGAGCAATTCCGAAAAAATGTGGATGAAGAAATTTCTTCCGCGCGCACAGCATCCAACCGCCTGGACAAAGAGGCCACCGCTTCCGTGGAGTCTCGCAAAGCCGCAAGGGCTTCTCTGGAAGCACTGCGGCAATGTTTTAGGGAGACGAATGACTTGACGCGACAGCTCGCTGTGGAAATAGAGAAGGGGTTTAACGCATATTGGGGGCTGGTCTTCAAAGAAGGCAGTGAAACGAGCCGCTTTGGTGAGCAAGTCGAGCAATATGCCTGCATTTATACCAGTCGCGTGTCGAATTTGTCTTTCTATTCACCCATGCAATATTTTCGCTCCGCACGCGATTTTATGGCGCATGAGCGCTATTAAAAACCCCGATGGCGTTTTCAACGCCTCTTTGCCTTCCCGCATTTTATGGGGCTAAAAAACGCTCTGCAGGGGTTTTGGGCAGCAAGGGAGGAGGTGGCATTTTATCAGCCACAAGGCAATTTCGCCCTTTGCGCTTGGCCATATAGAGGCGCTGATCTGCCACCTCAATGAGTGCCGCCTTGCCATCGGCACAGGCCGGAAATGTAGAAACCCCCAGCGAAACTGTGACGCGCAAAATGCCCTGCTCTGTCTGAAATAGTTCATCCATAACGGCTTCGCGAATGCGCTCCGCGATGACTTTTGCCCCTTGCAACTCCGTCTCAGGCATAATCAGCGCAAACTCCTCACCCCCATAGCGTGTGGGAATGTCAGAATCCCTCGCCAACTTGCGAAGCAGTTTTCCTATTTTTTTTAAAACAGAATCCCCCACAGGGTGTCCATAGGTGTCGTTGACATTTTTAAAGTGGTCCACATCAAACAAAATGAGCGAGCACTGGCGCCCATAACGTTTGGAAGTGCTCAGCAACTCATCCAGCCGCACTTGGAACGTTCGGTGGTTATAAAGGCCTGTCAACCCATCCATTGTCGCCATCGTCTCCATCCGCTCAAACAACTGCGCTCTCAAAACAGCTTGCGCTGCCGAAATGGCCACCACCTCCAGCATGCGCAACTCATCGGCCTCAAGGGCCAGCTTCTTTTTGCTCCCCACCACAAGCGTCCCCAGTGTGCGCTCTCCGGCCATGAGCGGAAATACTTTGATGGAGCCCATGCCCCTTAAGAGAATGTTGTCACTAAAAACCACATGCCTCTCTGAAGGGAGCGTTTCTTTTTTGGGCAAGGCGATGCCATAACGGACGACGCTGGCGACCAGCCCCACGTTGTCCTCGAAGGCCCTGTGTTTCATCGAAATTTCTCCCCCTGAAACTCGAGCAATTTTGTGAAAACGCTTTCCCTCGGAGTCATCCACCACCGTAATGGCACAAAAATCCAACGGGGCAATATGTCGAGCACTTTCTATAATGGCCGAAAAAACTTGGGCCGGAGAGCTGGAGCGGTTCAGCTCATTCACCACACGAAAAAACCTGTCTCTCTCCAGTGTGTTCCGCCGCACATTCACCATCATGCACTCTAACTCAATGACGCGCTGCACCTCTTGCGCCAGCATGGAAAGCTGCCCCTCATCCTCCGCTTTAAACGCAACCCCTTGGGCACGCTCTGCAAGCAAAATGCCCGAAACAACACCCTCCTTGCTTTTCAAAACAGTCGCCAGCAAAGCCTGAATTCCCCCAACGCCATAGCCTAAACTTTTAAGCCCCTTTTGTGAAAAAAGACGCAAGGGTGCTTCTTTTTTGAAGACGGCACTCAGCGTTCCCTCCATGGCAGAAAAGGGCTCCCGTCGGTGTTGCTGTATATTTCCTGCGCCCAAATGCCAGCACAAACTCTGTCTGTCTTCTGAAACCAGAAAAACAGCAGCACTGTCCGCTTGCACAGCGTATTGGAGCACCTTCAATAAATTTTCTAAAGCACCATCCACCTCTCTCACAGAAGCCAAAAACCACTCCGCCTGAGTAGCAGAGGCCTCTCCCGAAAGCCTCAGCTGATGGGCCCTCTCTTCAAGCTCCTTCATTTTCGCTTCAATGGCATGGCTCTCCGCTCCCCTGGAGGAGCCTGTTTTTGAGCACCAAACCAGGTGATAAAAAACAGCGAAAAGCACCATGCACAAAAGGTGAGCTATAAGCCCTTTTCCACTTCTGCCCTCTGGAGCCAGAGCCCACCACAAGAGAGCGATGCCAAGGCCTAAGGCCCCAAGGGCCACTGTTTTTTTTGAGCTATAAAGCCATTCCCAAAAGCGTTTCATTTCTGCTTTCCCTATGGCCCCTCAAACGAAAAAATTATCTCATCCGAGCGTATATAGCCTAACTCCTCTCGCAGGGCCCGCTCCACCACCTTGGAGTCCGCCTTGAGGGCTTCAATTTCTGCCCTCAACTTGGCATTCTCCGCAAGCAACTCCTGGTTCTTCTGACGCAAGCTCAGCGCCCCTTGAGACAAAGAGCGATAGCGGCTTAAGTCTCCACCAGACAAAAACACCCCCAGTGCCGTCAAAAAAACAAGCACCACAGCAACCCATAACACTTTCCTTCGGGTGAACATGCCTTAAGCAAAGCTAGCAGGCAGCTCCACAAGCGCAAGAAAACGTCAAAAATCCGCCGGCACCTCATGTCTCCCACCTATGGCTTAAGGCTCCTTTGGGCTGAAGCTCAGGCTCCCCAAGTGTCCCTCCTTTGCCTGCCTTTATGTTGAAGGCATGAGAAGCTGGAGCATTTCTTGCAGCTTTTGACGCTCTATCTTTCCCGCTGCATTTCTGGGTAATTTTTCAACTGCGAAAATAGCCTTGGGTATTTTGTAGCCGGCAAGCCGTCTTCGGCAATGTTTGAGCAAGGCTTCTTCGTCCCAGGGGCCTTTGGAAAAAACAACCAAAGCCATGGGCTCTTCCCCCCACTCCTCGCTTGCGCGGGCGCAGACGGCTGCATCATCAACACCCGGGTATTCCATCAGCACACGCTCAATTTCTGCCGGGTATATGTTTTCACCGCCAGAAATAATGAGCTCTGTGCGGCGTGAAAGCACAACCAGGCGGCCTTGGCTGTCTATATGTCCAACATCTCCCGTCTTCAACCAACCTTCAGAAACCAGAATGGTGGGGCCGCGTATTTCAATTTCTCCCACTTCTCCTCTCTCCACCTCTTGGGAGGTTTCATCGCAAATGCGCAGCTCCACACCTGGCAGTGGAAACCCACAACTCTCGCCATCGGCCATCGCCATATGCTCTGTTGTTACTTGGGAGCAGGCCTCCGTCAATCCATAGGTGCACAGTGCGGGAATGCCCATTTCCCGCGCCTTCACAAACAAGGGCAAGGGAAGGTGTGCCCCACCCAGGAGACAAGCCTTCATCCCCGGCGGAATGGGTTTGCCTGCACGGTGCGTCAACCAGCGAGACAACAGGGTCGGCACCAAACTCAAGTGCGTCACGCGCCCGGCTTCTACCTCGGTGTCCAACAACTCCACATCAAACTTGGATGCGAGGCTCAGCGTTGCGCCATAGAGGGCGGAGCGGCTTATATTCACAAGGCCACCTATGTGAAACAATGGCAGGCATACATACCAAACATGCTGAGCTTCTGCGCCCAGGTTAAGGGCTGAGGCCATGGCATGTGCCATGAGGTGGCGGTGCCGTAGCTCTATGCGCTTAGGGCTTCCCGTTGTCCCGGAGCTAAAGAGGGTGGCGGCCACGTTGTCTTCGGCATAGGTTGAAACAGTTGCGCCGCAAGCGGTTGGGGCAAGTGTAGGAAAAATTTCTCCCCCGGGGAATTTCTTCAAAAGCGCCTCCTCCACAAAACACAATGCCGGGGAGGACAATGGCACAAGCATAGAAAGCTCATGCGCTGTCAAGCGCGCATTCAGCAAAACCAACCGAAGGCCCAGGCGCGCGCATGCGTGAAAAAGCGCGACGGTGTCAGGTTTGTTAAAGGCCAACACGCCCACGCCCTCTCCGGCTTGCATCCTTCGGGCAGACAACTCCAACACCCAGGCGTTCACCCAGGCGTGGAGCTCCTTCCACGTCCACGCCTGGCCCTCAAAGCTCAGGGCAATGGCATCGGGTGTTTTTTGGGCCCATCGTTCAACAAGGCATTGCATAGGCGCTTATCCAATGCCCAATCCAGGTTTTTGTGGGAGCAAAATTTTGCCTTCTTTGGGAGAAAAAAAATCCCCTTCAAACCCTTCCAGCAACTCCGGAGAGCTTAGGCCATGCGCTTGCTGGGTTTCTCCCAAAGCAAAAGCCAAGTGCGCCGCCGCAGCTCGGCCGATGGGGCCGTCTAAAAGCGTTGTTATAATGGAAGAAATGTTTTTTTGCCGCGCACGCATCGCCAGTTGCATGGCCGGAATAAGCCCGCCCATGGCCGCAGGCTTTAATACAAGGGCGTCTATTTGTGCGCCTCCTTCCAGCAAGGCGTGTGTATTGTTTCTGTCCAGCAAAGTCTCATCCGCGGCCAGGGGAATGCCCAAATTGAGGCGGTGCAGGCGACATAAAGCATGCACGTTTTTGGCGGGGACGGGTTGCTCGCAAAGCTCCAAATGCAGCATGCTCACCCCCCGGAGGAATACCCGTGCCTCCATCTCACTCCATGCCCCATTCGCATCTATACGCATGCCAACCTCCTCCCCTACACTTCGGCGGAGCCTGCCCAGGCAATGGGCCTCCCACTCCAGAGAAGCGGCCCCCACTTTAAATTTCAACTTTGAAAACCCAGCTTGCACCGCTTTTAAAGCCGCGTGCTCCAGAGCCATAACATCTTCCCCGTTTATCAGGGCATAGCATGCCATTTGAGAGGGCGCCTCCGGGGAAAACAGCTGCCACACGGGGCAGGCTTTTTGAAGCGCCATGAGTTCTAAAAAAGCCACCTCCACACCAAAACGCGTGCATGGGAAGGCTTCCAGCTCCATCAACGCCTCTTCAAGCGCTTCCAATGTGCCAGGCATATGCGCCACTTTCAGCGCTAAAAGGGCCTGGGCTGCCTGGGAAAGCGTCTCTGTCCCAAACGCAGGCAGCGGGAAAATTTCTCCTCTGCCGCGGCTTCCCTCTTCGTCTTCTAAAAAAATGCGAAAGCCCTCTCGCTGCTCTATATGCCCATGTGCCGTTAAAAGCGCTCTCTTCAGCTTTAAAACGCAATGCTCAAAATAAAGCCTCACAACACCACCCCCAGGGCCAGCAAAAAACCAAAACTCGCCATCAAAAATGCCGTGCGCCCTAACACGGCATTCAGTGCGCTGCCTCGCAACACAAACAAACCCCGGGCAGAAACAATGGCCAATGGAAGAGAAAAAAATACCAGCCAGGCCCAGGGGAATTTCCCCCAACATAACTTCAACGCAAGGCCATAGCTCCACACCAACATGAGGACATATTGCCACCTCCCAAAGGCTTCACCAAAGCGCACCACCAAGGTGCGCTTGTTGGCTTGGGCATCGGTTTTGGCGTCTCTCACATTGTTGACGGCCAAAAGCGCAACCCCCCATGCGCCCACCATGGAGCCCAGCCAAAACGCATCTGCACTCCAACGGAAACTTTGGACAAAATAGGTGCCGCCAACCGCCACCAGTCCAAAAAAGACGAAGACAAATATGTCTCCCAATCCGTGGTAGGCGAGGGGGAAAGGGCCACCCGTATATATATAGCCGGCCACCAGAGAAAGAAGGCCCACGCATAAAATGGGCCAGCCTGCCACCCATACCAAATAGAGGCCTGAAACAAAGGCCAATACAAAACAGAGCAGCGCGGCCGAAAGCACGGCTTTGGGGGGGAGCCAACCTTGCTGTGTTGCGCGCGCGGGCCCCAGGCGAGCTTCATTGTCCGCGCCACGCCGCCAATCAAAATAGTCGTTGCTGAGGTTGGTCCCCACCTGAATGAGCAAGGCACCCAGCAATGCCACCAACATGGTGTCTGCCCTAAAGCATGCATCCTTCCATGCCAGCGCGGAGCCTACCGCAACGGGCACCGCAGCGGCCACCAGGGTGCGCGGCCTGGAAGCCCACAACCATGCCCACAAATGGCTTTTGGGTTTTGTCACGGCCGCCTGGGGAATTTTGAAAAATGGGGTTTGCGCTTTTCCAAATAGGCCCGTTTCCCCTCTTGTGCTTCCTCCGTCATATAATAAAGCATTGTCGCGTTGCCGGCGAGCTCCTGTATGCCCGCCTGGCCGTCAATGGCCGCATTAAATGCGGACTTCAACATGCGCAGGGCCAATGGGCTCATCTCCAATATTTCAGCGCACCAACGCAAGGTTTCTTCTTCCAGCTTTTCAAGGGGCACCACCGCGTTGACAAGCCCCATGCGCAATGCGTCCTCTGCACCATATTGTCGGCACAAAAACCAAATTTCCCGCGCTTTCTTCTGGCCCACAATGGAGGCCAAATAGGAAGCGCCAAAACCTCCATCAAAACTTCCTACGCGGGGGCCTGTCTGCCCAAATCGCGCATTGTCGGCGCAAATGCTTAAGTCGCAAACCACATGCAGCACATGTCCGCCCCCAATGGCATAGCCGGCCACCATGGCAATGACGGGCTTTGGCAGAGAGCGTATTTGCTTTTGCAAGTCCAAAACGTTGAGGCGGGGGACTCCATCTTCACCCACATAGCCCTCGCTGCCGCGAATACGCTGGTCTCCCCCGGAGCAAAAGGCTTTGTCGCCGGCTCCTGTGAGGATGATGACGCCAACGTCCATGTCCTCGCGCGCATCCTCAAATGCGGCTTGCAACTCAAACAAAGTTTGGGGGCGGAATGCATTGCGTACTTCAGGGCGGTTAATGGTTATTTTTGCAATGCCCTTCCACTTTTCATATTTCACATCGCCAAACTTTTGGGCCAACACTTCTGTCTTCCAGTCTGCCTTCATTTTCACCTCGAGAAAAACGCTTCTTGTTGGACTGCTCTTGCATGCCCAAGGCTTTTCAAATGTCAGCAGCCATATCATTCTTCTAAGAAGTCTTTAATGACTTCTTGCCATTCCCCGGGCAGCTCCAAATGCACAGCGTGCCCAGAGCCGGGTATGGCGGCATGGTAAGCAAAGGGCAAGGCACACGCCATTTGTTGTGCAAGGCTTGTAAATTTGATGTCCTCTTCTCCAGAAATCAGCAAAGTCGGCACACGCAGCCCGCAAAGCAAGGGCCAAAAATTGGGTTGCACGCCAAGCCCCATGCAACGCAAAGCACCCGCCAAACCAGAAGCACTGTGGGCTTTGCGCCTTTCTTCCAAAGCTTGTTTTTTTTCCAAAGGCAAACGCTCCTGCGTCGCAAACAGAGGCCGTTTTTTCCAGGCATCCATGAAGGAGGCTACCCCCCCTTCTTCTAATAGGCTCGCGTTTGCCTCATCCTCGGCTCTGCGCTTTAAACGCCATTCTTCAGAAGAAAGCCCGGCAGTGCCTGACTCCAAAACAAGCCTACAAACGCGTTTGGGGTGCCTCAATGCCAAGGCCAAAGCCAGACGGGCTCCTTGTGAATATCCAAGCACATCCATGGGGCCTTCTGTGCATGCAGCCAAGGCGTCCACCACCTCGAAAAAACCCTCCTCCCCTCTATTGGAAGGCAAAGGAGCGCTTGCATGCCCTGGCAAATCCACCGCCACCACTGTTGAAAACTTCGCCAACTCGGGAGCCAACGCGTCCCAGCTGCTTCTGCTTCCGGCAAAACCATGAAGCAACAACAAAGGAAAACCCCTCCCATGCGTGGACATCGGCAGCTTCAAACTCAAAGAAGCTCCTTCAGGCATTTTAAAACACCTCCATAAATCTCTTTGTGCACATGCACATTCTCATGACGGTTTGTGCAAACCTCAATGAGACTCACATTCTGTTTCCATGCCTCAAGCAATGCCAAAGAGAATTCGGACAGAGTTTTGGGGTTGAAATAGCTCGCGCCTGTCACTTCGGCTATTTTCAAAAAAGAAGTCTCATGGGGCAAAGCAAAACAATCTTCAAACTCGTTTTTCTGCTCTGCAACGGGAAGAAAGTGAAAAATACCTCCGCCCCTGTTATTCACCACAATGACGACCAAGGGCACCTCCAAGCGCTTTGTCAACATCCACCCGCTGATGTCGTGCAAAAATGCCAAATCCCCAATAAGCAAAACCGTTGGCCTTCGCGTGGCCGTCGCAACGCCTTTCGCCGTGGAAATGAGTCCGTCAATGCCGTTGAGCCCTCGGTTGACATACACCTCAACCCCCTTGGAAGACGCAGCGGCAAATGCATCCAGCTCTCTAATGGGCATGCTGTTGGAAATACAACAATTGCTGCCAGAAGGAAGGCATTCCATCAGCTTCCTTGCAATGGCCGGCTCACACCAGGCCTCTTCCAAAAGCGCACTCAAGGCCTTTTGCGCCCGCTCCTCCATGCGCACAAATTGCTTTGCATAGGTTTTGTCTCGGCCTGAAACATTGCCTGAAACATGTGTGGCAAGAAAGCGACAAGCTTCAACAAGGTTGCATTGAATGATGGCTTCGGCGACATGTTGAAAATCCGCCTCCACCCCGTGCTCCAAAAGCATGAAAATGCGTGCGCCGGAATGGGCCAGCCACGTCTGCACATGTTTGCAAACCAGGCTTCCACCCAAACACAAAACGACGTCCGGCCTCATCTGCTTTCTCAAGGCCTCCTCGCGAAGCAAAATGTCATAGCTTGCTATTAAGGGCACCTGGGGAGGTGCTTGGAAGCGCAGGTTGGAGGCGGCGTCTGCCAACAGCGGTGCGGAGCATTTTTCGGAAAGACAAAAAACCGCAGAAGCAAAGCGGGGGCTTGGGGGGTTATTGCCGACGATGATGAGAGGGCGACCAGAAGAATTCAGCGCTGACAACACGGTTTCCAGCCCACCTGCTTCCAAACCGCGCTCTGCATGGACAAAGCTTGGTGTTTGAGGCAATGCCAACAACGCCTCTGTCGGTAACTTCTCCTGTGTAGAGCACAAGGGCTCACGAAATTCAAAGTTGAGGTGGGCGGGGAGGGCGTTTTGCTTGGCAGCTGCCACAGCCTTGGCAACAACGGCGCGCATGTGCAGCAAAGCTTCTCTGCTTTCTGTGGGGGCGGGAATGTTTTCTGACGCACAGACAAAGCGGCCATAGAGTCCAAGTTGCGGCATGGTTTGTGGCGCACCAAAGCCATGCAACTCCCACGGCCTGTCCGCTGTTATGACGAAGAGGGGCGCTCTGCTGAAAAACGCTTCAACAATGGCTGGGAAAAAATGTGTACCGGCGCTCCCGGAGGTGCACAGCAATGCGACAGGGTGCTGCGTGGCTTTGCAAAGCCCCAGTGCAAAAAAACCCGCGGCCCTTTCGTCCAGCACGACATGGCTTTGAATGTGTTTCTCTCTAAACAATGCCAAAGCCAGAGGTGTGGACCTGGAGCCTGGACAAATAACAGCATGCTCAAGCTGAGCTTTCAACAGCTCGGCAACACAGGCCTGTGCCCAAAAAAAATTGTGCTCTGCATTCATAAAACATCCAGGGCATGCAGCAAGGCTTGTGCCTTGCGCTCCGTCTCCAGCCACTCACTTTCCTCTAAAGAGCCTTGCACTACACCTGCTCCCACAAATATTTCCGCTACCTTTGAGCCAATTTTGGCAGAACGCAGGGTGACAAACAGGGTGAGGTCCTCTGCGTTGCCAAAACCCAATACGCCTGCATACCAGCCGCGGGGGAAGGGCTCTCTCTCCCTCAAAAATACCATCGCCTCCTCCTTGGGCGTCCCCGCAACCGCAGGGCTTGGGTGCATGGCTCGCGCCACCTCCAAGGGCAACACACCTTTGCGTAGAGAAGCGCGGATGGGTGTGCATAAATGTATTAAGTTTGGAAGCGTTCGAATTCCCACGGAAGGCGCTATCTCTATGGCTTCACTTAAAGGTTGAAGCGCTCTGTGCATTCCCTCTATTACCCATCGGTGCTCGCGTAAGTCTTTCTCCGAGTGCAGCAGCTCAGTCTCTTCACCCACGCTGGCTGTGCCGGCAAGCGCTTCCGTTTCCAGCTGCCTTCCTTGTATTTGACACAACACCTCTGGCGTCGCCCCTATGAAAAAATGACCGCCACCGCCGCGGATGAAATATATCCAACAATCCTCAAAACGGCTTTCCAGCTTGTTTAATATGCGCGAAGGAGCCCAACCCAACTCGCTGGCCACATGAATTTGTCGGGCCAAAACCAGCTTATGGGTGTTGCCTTCGTTCACCTTTTGTAGTGCGGCTTTCACCAAGCTTTCCCAGCTCTGCCTTTCTTGACGAAGGTCCCCAAGGCGATGGGCTGAGGGCGGCAAAGCGCAGGGCACCTGAAGCCTCTGCTTCTGCTCACGCACAAGCTGGTATAAACACCTTTGTGCTTCTTCCAGGCTTTGTCCAAACCCGCACGCAAAACAGCCGCCTTCGCCTTGCCACACCAGCTGCTTGGGCAAATGCCACAGCTCCTTCTCAAAGCCTTGCCAAGGCCTCTCTTTGTCAAAAACCCAGCCGCCCCAAAAGGGGCCTGGCATCCCCTCGGGTTTCCCCGGGTGCCACTGCAGGGAAACCATGCCACAGCTTGCCTGGCCACGCGCCCAGAGTTGGAGATTTTGACTGGGCTTCGAGCAATAAAAATCCACAGTTGCTAAATCGGCAACCCATCTCTCGTCAGCGTCCAACTTCTCAAAACAACCCCAAAATAGGCTCATGTCCAAGGCCAGCTCATTCCCTTGGAGCTTTTAACCCACCCTCCTTGCATCTGCTAGTTCAAAACACTTTGAACTCACCCGGCAATAAGCTAGACCGCTTCAAAGTTAAATTGATTTTCCAGACCGGTTTCAATTTGACATGAGGTCGAGGCGGACGAGGCTTTTGTGAGGAGCAAGCTCCGGTGGAGCTTGCTGACGGAAGGGAGGTGGTAGGGAGTGCACTTAAGTGCATGACCCGAACAAAAACGAGTCCAACGAAGAGATCATGTCAAAGTGGAAGCGGTCTAGGCCTCAAGTGTTTTATTCATACATGAGGAGCCAGGCTTGAGTGAATCTGTACGCAAAATGTTTTCGCAAATAGCCCCACGCTACGACCTCACCAATGATGTTTTGTCGCTGGGCGCTCACCGCCGTTGGCGCAAAAAAGCGGTGAAGCTCGCGCGCGCCGCACCCGGAAACAAGGTGTTGGACTGCGCCACAGGCACGGGGGATTTGGCCCTGGCCTTCAAACGCGCTGTGGGCCCGCAGGGTGAGGTTATAGGCACGGATTTTTGCGCTGACATGTTAAACCTCGCCCCTGCCAAAGCCACCAAAGCAGGCCTGGACATCCGCTTTGAGGTGGCAGATGCAACGGCTCTCCCTTATGCGGATGCTTCTTTCGATATAGTCTCCATCTCCTTCGGCATCCGAAATGTCGACAGCCCCCAACGCTGCCTCTTGGAAATGGCACGTGTACTCAAACATGGCGGCCGCGCCCTCATTTTGGAATTCGGCCAGCCCCAAGGCCTCTTCGGAAGCTTCTTTCGCCTCTATTCAAAACACCTCATCCCCTTCGTCGGCAAATGCCTGACAGGAAACCGAGCGGCTTATGAATATCTTCCCAAAACCTCCGCCGCTTTTCCCTCCGGAAATGGTTTTTTGGAACTTATGAATGAAACCCAGGCTTTTCACAAAAGTCAGGCCCATCCCCTCACTTTTGGAATTGCCTATGCCTATGTCGCTGAGGTTTCTAAACATTTTTAAACTTCTTGAAGCCTTCAAAAAAGGGATGAGGTGGGGTTTTTTCTAGCGCCATATGCGTCGGTGCCTCCCTTCGAAGATTTTCTTGGAACACCGTTGACATGCACTCAAAACATTTTTATTCGCCTGTATATATGACCATCGACTTCACTTGTCATAAATGCGGAGGCAGCTTTGAGCTCGATATTCCAGATCTCATCGACGGAAACGAGAAAATGGAATGCCCTCATTGCGATGCAAGCCCAACCCCCACAATGGCCAATGACTTCATCGCCGCCATTTCTGACTTGCGCTCCCAAATTGCCATGCTCTCCAAAAAATTCGAGCTCTCCCTCTCTATGGCAACAGAAGAGCTGGATGAGCCCGCTGAGGATTTTGACGACGACGAGGATGAAGACGAGGAGGAGGATGACTTTGAGGATGAGGATGAGGATGAGCTCGATGATGATTTTGAGGATGAGCTCGACGACGACGAAAACGAAGAAGACTAAAAAAACCTGCCTCCCCAAAACCAGCTTTCGCTGCATTCCCCTCTCAGGCATGGCTTCACCCTAGGGCCTCTTCAAAAAGAGAATGAGCCACCTTCAGCTTGCAGCCCTTCAGCGGGCATGGCCAGTGAAGGCCAGTGAAGCAGATATTCCTCTAAAAAAAAGCGCGCTCTTGGGCGCGCTTTTCTCAGCTCATTTTTTCATTTAAACAGCTTCATTTAAACAGCTTCGTGGTCAAATCCGCCACATAAGGAATGGGCCAGCGAAAACCACCCAAAGCTTTGAGAATGGCCAAAATCGCAACCGCTAGGGTACCTAAGCTCACCGCTCCCATGAGGAGTCCACCTAAAATCGGTCCAACCACAGGCAGAAAAGCCAATATCATCGCCAGTATGCCCGCCGCAATCAATGAAACCACATAAACCATGACAAGCGTCAAGCCTTGCTTGGCATGCCACTTGACATATTCATTTTGCGTGGTGAAAAAAGGAATTAAAGAAAAAATGCCCAAATAGGACAAAATCAACATTACTTTATCTTCACTCTGAACTGGCTCTGGGCCATCTTGTAACTCATTCATTCATTTCTCCAATGTGGTAGAATATCCTGCTAACTCCGACAAACCCCCAAAACCGCTCTTCCACCAGAAAACCATCCCTTGACAACGAGGACTTAATGAAAGCTGTCAAAAGTTTCAAGAGGCCTTTATTATAGCTTTACACTGTCAACGGTTTTCTTCACAGAAGCAAAAGACTTAGCCAATTCTCTTTTCTCCAGGTCGTCTAATTTTATTTCCAAAACTTTTTCAATGCCCCCTGCCCCAATCTGTGCGGGGACACCAAAGAAATAGCCGGAAATGCCATATTCGCCTTCCAATAAAACCGCACAAGGCAAAACCCGCTTGCGGTCTAACAAATAACTCTCCGCCATCGCTATGGCCGAAGCCGCCGGCCCAAAATAGGCTGAGCCCGTTTTATAGAGGCCCACCAGCTCTGCTCCACCTTCGCGCGTGCGCTTCACAATGGCATCCAACTTGTCTTGGGGAAGCAGCTCACACAAAGGTACACCGCCCACTGTGCTGTGGCGCAACAACGGAACCATGTCGTCACCGTGTCCACCCAAAACCAGCGCGTCTATGTCGCGGATGGAGCAGCCAAGGGCCTGGGCAACAAAGCATTTAAAGCGGGAAGTATCCAAAACACCCGCCATGCCTGCCACCTGTTGCTTTTTCTGGCCCGCAATTTTGTGCAAGGCAAACACCATCGCATCCAAGGGGTTGGCAATGTTAATGACAAAGGCTTCTGGGCATTGCGTCTGAATGTTGGAAGCCACCTCCCTTATAATTTTGAGGTTAATCTCCAACAAGTCTTCCCGGCTCATGCCCGGCTTGCGCGGAACTCCCGCTGTTATAATAACCACATCCGCGCCGGCCAAATCCGCTGGGTTTGTTGAGCCCATGCAGCGGCAGTCATACCCATCCACCGCCGCCAGCTGGTTAATGTCCAAAGCCTTGCCCTTCACCACACCCTCTGCCGCGGGAATGTCGAAAATAACCACATCGCCCAATGACTTTTGAATGGAAAGCAATGCCAAGTTGCCGCCAATTTGTCCGCCCCCAATAAGCGCAATTTTTTTCTTCATTTGAGCATCCTCGCTTTACATGTTTTTGATGATAGCCTGACCAAACTCGCTGCACTTTACTTCTACTACGGTGGACTGAGTTTCCTGTCGCATCAGCCGCGCAAAGTCATAAGTAACCGTCTTCTGAGAGATGGCTGCATCCATTCCTCGCAAAATATTATCGGCTGCCTCATTCCAACCCAAATGCCTCAACATCATCTCCGCAGACAAAATAACGGAGCCTGGGTTGACTTTGTCCAGGTCGGCATATTTAGGGGCTGTCCCATGCGTCGCTTCAAATATGGCATGTCCTGTTTTGTAGTTAATGTTGCCCCCCGGAGCTATGCCTATGCCTCCTACCTGGGCCGCCAATGCATCCGACAAATAGTCACCATTCAAATTTAATGTCGCAATAACATCAAACTCCTCAGGGCGCGTCAATATTTGCTGAAGCGTAATGTCCGCAATGGCATCCTTCACCAACAGCTTCCCTTGAGACAAAGCCTCCTTCTGCGCTGCATTGGCCGCAGCTTCACCCTTTTCAGCTTTTATCTTCTCCCACTCTTGCCATCCAAATGTCTTATCCGCAAATTCCTCCTCCGCCAAGGCATAGCCACAACGCATAAAGGCCCCTTCCGTAAACTTCATAATATTGCCCTTGTGCACCAAAGTAACACTTTTGCGCTTTTGCCTCAGGGCATATTCAATGGCCGCGCGAATCAGCCTCTTGGAGCCTTCTTGGGAGACAGGCTTTATGCCCAGCCCCACCTCCTGAGGGAAACGGATTTTGGAAAAGTCCGCGGGGAATTCCTTTTGCAAAAAAGAGAGCAGCTTCTGGCTCGCTTCGCTGCCGCCCTCATATTCAATCCCCGCATAAATGTCCTCCGTGTTTTCACGGAATATCACCATGTCCACCTTCTCCGGCGCCCTGACGGGAGAGGGAACGCCTTTAAAATAGCGAACGGGCCGCAAGCACACATAGAGGTCCAACAGCTGCCTTAAGGCAACATTCAGCGAGCGGATGCCCCCACCAATGGGCGTTGTTAAGGGGCCCTTAATCCCCACCAAATATTCACGAAAGGCTTGCACCGTCTCCTCAGGAAGCCAATTGCCCACAGCCTTAAAGGCTTTTTCTCCTGCCAAAACTTCTTTCCAAACAATCTTCTTCTTCCCGTGGTATGCCCGCTCAACAGCAGCATCAATAACGGCAACGGAGGCCCGCCAAATATCTCTACCTGTTCCATCCCCCTCAATGAAAGGTATAATAGGAAAATCCGGCACCCAAAGTTTTCCTTCTCTGAGCGTTATTTTCTCCCCATTTGTCGATGACATGTTTGTAGACTCCATTATGAGAAAACCGTTGTTTGTTGTCTGCCCTCTATGTTGTTCCCACAACAAGAAATAAAACCCCAGCAGAAAATTCAGCAGTCCATAAAAGACTGCGTTTTGTTGTTTACTCTCAATTGAAAGAGCTCTTCAACTCCAATGACGCAAGGCACAGAACCTATACAACATTTAGAAACACTTCTTCGTTATGATAGAACCACAGGTACCTTGCGCGAGCGGCGCTATCAAATCGCCGTCATCGCAGGGCCGGATACAGGGCGCCTCGCTTATATTGACGGCCGCCTCACGGTGGGCAGCCGCCCCGGTGTAGGACTTCGCCTGAAAGACACCACCGTCTCCAGAAACCATTTTGAGCTTCTGGCTAAACCTGAAGGCGTCCTCATTCGAGACTTGGAGTCTACCAACGGAACTTGGCTGGCGGGCACACGCATCCGTGAGGTCGTCGTCGAAGACGAAGCCGTGGTTACGGTGGGGAAAACCAGCCTGCGCATCTCCATCCAAGAGGAAAACCTTGGGCAACCTAAGGCCACTTCCTCTTTTGGAAAAATACTCGGCAGCTGCCCCGCCATGCAATCCATGTTCGGCCTCTTAGAGCGCGTCTCCAAAGCCTCTTCAACCGTTTTGCTCACCGGAGAGGCGGGTGTGGGCAAAAGCTTGCTGGCCCAATCCATCCACGAAAACAGTGCCAGGGCGAACAAACCCTTCGTCGTCTTCCATTGCGCAGGCATGCCCACCGAAGAAATAGAGGCTGAGTTGTTTGGTTGTATAGAGTCCCCCACCCAAAGCCCCAAAGCAGGCGCTTTTTTGAATGCAGCCAGTGGCACCCTCTATTTAAACAACATTGATGCTTTGCCCCACAATACACAACAGCGGCTGCTCAACGTTTTTGAAAGCGGCAACCTCCAAAGGCTTGGCGCGGACAAACCCCAGCGCGTGGATGTTCGCATCATCGCCTCCACCCATAAGGACTTGGAAGAAGAAGCCGCTCAAGGACGCTTCTCCCAGGAGTTGCTCTATCAGCTGGCTGTCATCCGCGTTCAAATTCCACCTCTGCGAGAGCGCCTGGAGGACATTCCTCTGCTCGCTCAAGAGTTTGTTCGCCTCATGGGGCGCGGTGACTTTGAGTTGCCTCGCGGACTCATGGCGCGCTTTGGCGCTTATGACTGGCCCGGCAACGTCCAGGAGCTGCGCAACTTGGTTGAACGTGCCTTGGCTGGCGTGGATGCGGACCCCCTGCCCGGACAGGCCGCAGCGCGAAAACTTCCGCGTACGCCTGAGGCTGAAGCCATGACGGAGCTGCCTTTCAAAGAGGCCAAGGAGCGTCTGGTGGACTCCTTTACGCGTGAATATCTCATGTCCCTCTATGAGCGTTGCGAAGGCAATATTTCACGCATGGCACGAGAGGCAGGCATCGCCCGAAATTATGTCCATAGGCTGGTCACCAAATATGGACTTAAACCTGCACAGGAATAACACCTCCCCAAACCCCACGCCTTATTGACGTACGCCCCACCCGCCTATGCCCTGCAGCTGAAAAGAAAAACCAAAGTTGGGCATGCCCAAAGAAACCCCACCTCGGTTGTTGGGGGCTGCCGTTTGCAAGGCATATAACTCCAAGCCAAAACAGTTGCAGGCAGGTGTCCACCCCAATGCCAACAAATGTTGCGCCAGACGGAATTTCTCATACCAATGGAAAAAACTCATCTGGTAACGCAGACGAAACCCCTCTATCTTCGCCCAGGCGCCTATCCCCAAATTCGGAGTGGAATCCCCTATAACAGGAGCGCTCCCTATCAGCATATCCACACCCCGACGGCTCCATTCTTCTCCTTCAAGCTGAAATAAGTCATACCGAATGTGCCCCCCTAAGGTGTCGGCCCACCGCGTCCGCAACATCGCCCCTATGCGCGAAAGCTGCCCCTGCTTGAGGTTGAAACCCGTATATAAATCCGTCTCTAAAAAACGCCAACGCGAAGACACTTTCAATAAAGTGTCCCCCAGACGAATGCCCGGCTCATTCGCCACCCCCACGGCTTGCGCCACCTCTAAACTCAACAGCTCCTCGGCTGCCTTGTCGGCACTGCGCTGCCACAGGCTTTGTCGCAAACGCAGCCCCAACTCCAAGCCGCGGTAACCACGCGGAATGGCCAAGTCTATCTCGTCATAGCCTACGGGAACTTTTCCCCACTGCGCCGCTATCCAACGCAATTCGGCTTGAGGCGTCAATGTATGCCAAACGCCTTCCCACAACTCCTTGCTCAAGCTTCCTTCGGCCTGAAGCTTCAACAAAGGGTAGCCCCTTGAAAACCAGCGCCCGGACAATTCTCCAAGCCATATGTCCTGCCGCAACGCCAAAGAGGCCGCAATGCCTGCACCTCCTCCCAAAAAACGCTTCTGGTATTTCAGTGTAGGCAACAACCCCAGCCTGTCTCTGGCCTCCCTTTCTCCAGGTTGATAACGGCCATCTCCTTGGAAGTTCTTCCCTTCTAAAAAAGGCATGTCTTCAGGACAAAACCCATCGCCCCAAGAGGGCGCATAGAGGCGCCTTTGCATGCATTGTATGCTGAGCCTCTCCCACCTCCCATTTATCCATATTCTGTCGTCCCCCTCGCGGGCATCCGGCCCCTCATCGCCACTCAGCCCACGCCAGGGCGCGAGCCGTACAAAGCTGCCTTGCACCAAAAATGAAAAACCTTCACCCAAAGCATGCTCGCGCAAAGTGATATTCAACGCAGGAAAACGCTGCAAAGTGTTGGGGCCCTTCAGCGGATCCACAACCTGAAGCGCCCCTGTGCCGGGCTCTATACGCGGGGGACGCAGCAGTTGAGCATTGCCCAACAAGGGGTAGCCCCATCGGAGGTTTTGCAAATAACCTACATCCAACAAAACATCCACGCGCGGCCCCTCATAGGAAAGCCCCAGCTGGGAGCGCGTGTATTCAACAGCCCTCAACAGCAGCTCTGCCTCAAAATCCCTGGGCAAATAACCATCCGAAGACAAAGCAATGTCGGCAAGCACATGCCCATATTCTCCTATGGATTGCCGGTGCTTTATGTGCGTCCCCAAACGCAGGCCCCGCTGCTTTTTGGGCTCCCCCAACTCACCCGTATAGCCGGCATCCACAGGCGAGCGGCGCTCCCTCATGTCCCATAACCACTCTAGGGCCAGGTTCCCCTCTATGTCCTCCGAAGGCCTATAGCGAAATTCCATCCCTAAACTGGGTCCCTTGGTGCCATAGGCATTCTGCGTCCCCAAAGTCCAACCCGGCGTTAAGCTCAAATCCGCCGAGCGACCCAGGGTGATGAAGAGGGGTTGCTTCATCGAAAATCCGCTGTGGGTGCTGTTGAAAAACATCGGGAAAAGCAGGCCCGTTTGGCGTGAGGACAGAGGGAGTGAAATCCACGGCACCCAAAAAATGGGCACCTCGCCGATGTAGGCAAATGTCGACAACAAATGGGCGCGTTGCCCTTCTATGTCCAAAGTGCCTCTGGAGGACTCTAAATGCCAGTTGGGCTTCGTCGTGTCACAATCACAAGGCACAAAACCAAAATTTTCCAGCTCCCAGAGGCCATCCTGCTGCCGCATGCGTGTAAGACGCAAACTCAGCCCATTCTTCCCCAGCTGGAGCGCTTCCTGCGCGGTGGACTCCAAAAGCACCTTCGCTTCTACGCCGTGCTTTTGTATCCATATACCATTCTCCAGAACAATTTCCTCCACCTCATAGGCTTGAGCCAACCGCCCCTCTGCCCCATCCGCCAAGGGAGCATCCCCTCTCGCTTTTAAACGTATATGTATTAAATCCGCCAACACCACCCACTGGGCAGCTGCATCCGCCCAGCGCATCACCACTTGGCCTTCAGCTGAAACCCACCCCGTCTTCTGTGAGGCATTCAAACGCTGAGCTGTCAGTCTCCCATGCTCAACGCGCCATTCTACATTGCCTTCTGCCCATGCCTCTTGGCTCAGCTCCTGGTATTGCAATATCTCTGCGGACACCTCCGGAGAGAAAGGTGCCGTGGCTTGCACAAGCGCAAAAAGGAAAGGCCACATAGACAGCTGGCTTCTAGCTCAAAGCAACCCTCTGCGCATGACTAAAAAACCTATCGCCTCAACCTTCGCCACAACACCAGCACTAAGCCAGATGCCAAACCCAAAGTGCCACCCGGCGCCGCAGCACAACCTGCTGATTTGCTGTCCTGAAAAAAGGAAGAAGAAGAAAGGTCGGCAGATTCACCGCACCCCTGGGCAGCACGGCCTTGGGGATAGGCCTCACAAACAAACTGTGCTGAATCCCAATCCAGAGCATGGTCTGCCACCACCCCGGAGGACAAGGTTGGGCTCATGACAGAGCCCGGTTTCGTGCTGTGGCCAAGCCCCAGCAGATGGCCAATTTCATGCACCATCACCGCCTCTAAATCCGCAAAAAAACAATTTTTGCAAGGCACATTCTCATCCACCGCATAGCTGTAGTTGCTGTTAATCTCAATGTCCGCATTCAAAATCTGCCCCGTGTCAGAACGGAAAGTCGTCAACGTAACGGCCAAGGCGGACTCGTCATATTGCCAACAATTATATATGTCACCACAGTCGTTGTTTTTCCAACAAGCCTCTGTCGCCGGCACTTTCTGCTGACAATCACCCCCTCGAAACAGAATGAGGTTCTCTTTCTCCCCCTTGGACAAATAATTTGTATTCGTTGAGGAAGTGGCCTCCAACTCCATAAAACGCAAACTTCCACACGCATCCATCTGCGCTTGCCAAACCCCAAAAGCACGTTGAATGCTGGACAGAGAGCCAGGCAGCGTCGCCTCTAATTGGTTGTGAGGTGTCCATTCCAGAGAAGCATTCCCCGGCCACCAGAGGCATTGCCCCGTCGAGGTGCGCATGCGAGCATAGTCCGCTGTCGCCTCGCTGCTCTCTTGAGAGAAAGCAAAGCCTGCCAACACCAACAAAACAGCAAGGCTCATGGCTTCCCTCCAACGCCCAGCTTCGCATCCACCGGCAAAAGCTTGCCTCTCACTTTTTGCCTCAATTGGCTTAAGGGCATTTCCCGGCGCAGTGGCATTACCATGCGTTGAGCATCTGAATAAATTAACTCCGCATCTATTTTTTCGGGAATGGCAACGGGCTCACTCAAATCCGCTTTCCACTCCAACCTGTATTTCCCTTGAGCCATCCCCAAAACCCTGAAGCGGTTCCTCCCTTGCGCCTTGAGAAAAACCACACACTCCTCCCCAGGCATAAATTGTGCGGAACCGGACATCCGCTGCTCCACAACACCCTCTCTCCCGCCGGCTACAAACGCTGTCAACACATCCGGACAGCTGCCCTTCCAACACTCCATCATCCTCAACTCAACATCCGTTAAAATCCGCCCCGGGCTTCCTCGGGTCTTCGCTTCCAACGAGAGGACTTCGGCTCTCATCACCAGGTCAGCTCTCTGTGTCAATGTGTCCAAGTCCAAAGCCATCAAAACGGTTGCTTGCACACACAATGCTCCCATGGGGCTTAGCCACATTCCCCGCCTCGCGATATAAAACAGTTTCTTCATTTTAAAAAAATAGTCGCTCTGCTAGGAGCTCGCCACTATGAGTATAAACACAGTACGCGTTCGCTTCGCGCCTTCGCCCACAGGCTATCTCCACATCGGTGGTGCGAGGACTGCCCTCTTCAACTGGCTTTATGCGCGGGGCCAAAATGGACTGTTTATTCTGAGGGTCGAAGACACCGACCAGAGCCGTTCCACCCCAGAATCCGTGGAAACCATTTTGGAAGGCCTGAGGTGGTTGGGCTTAAATTGGGACGAAGGCCCTGAAGTCGGCGGCAAGCATGGGCCCTATTTTCAAATGCGAAAACTCGAACGTTATAGAGAAGTCGCCGAGGCTCTCATTGCCAACGGGCACGCCTATCGCTGTTGCTGCACCAAAGAGGAGCTCGAGGAGCGTCGCCGCCTGGCTGAAAAACAAAAGCGCCCCTATAAATATGAGGGGCTCTGTCGCGACAAGGCACTCCCTGCGGATATGGCTCATGTCGTGCGCTTCAAAGTGCCTCAGGACAAAGCCGGCAGCGTCTGTTTTCAAGATCAGGTGCTCGGCCGCATCTGCAAACAGTATGCGGACATTGAAGACTTCATTCTCCTGCGTAATGACGGCATCCCCCTCTATAACTTTGGCTGCGTGGTGGACGACCATGATATGGACATTGGTCTCGTCGGCCGCGGCCAAGAGCACATCAACTCTACTTTTGGACAAATGCTGCTGTTTGAAGCCCTGGGTTGGCAGGCCCCCCAGTTTGCACACTTTCCGCTCATCCTCGGGAAGGACAGAGAAAAGCTTTCTAAACGCCTCCACCCCGAGGCCGACCTCATGCAACACCGCAAAAATGGAATCCTCCCTCAAGCCTTGCTCAACTTTATTGTTCGCCTGGGCTGGTCTCACCAAAATGACGAAACCTTCACCCTCAAGCAGATGGTGGAATATTTCGGTTTCAACCATGTCGGCAAAACTTCAGGCGTGTGGAACCCGGACAAGCTTTTGTGGCTTAACCAATATTGGATGAAAAACCTGCCACCCTCCGAGGTGGCCGCCGCCCTTGCCCCCTTCCTTCAAGAAGCTGGCGCCACCGAAACACTTGTGCCTGCCAAAGTGGAAAAAGCCGTTCTGGCTCTGCGAGAGCGCAGCAAAACCCTCGTCGAAATGGCACGCCTTGGCGTCTGCTATTTCCAAAAAGGCGTCCACATGGATGCAGCCGCCAAAGCCAAACACCTCGGCCCCGAAAGCCTCCACTTGTTGCGCGCAGCGCGCGAGCGCTTGGCTGCTTCTGACTTTTCAACAGCCCACATTGAGGCTGCCATCCGAGAAGTCGCCCAAACGTGGCAAGTGGGCCTGGGCAAAGTGGCTCAGCCCATCCGCGTCGCCGTCACCGGACAAACCATCAGCCCCGGCATTAGCGAAACCCTTGAGTTGCTGGGCCGCGAAGAAACCCTTGCACGCATGGACGCGGCACTGCAGGAATAATAAAAAAGCACTATGCAAATAAATACCGACAAACCCCACCGCATTTTCGCCGAAGTCGCAGAGCATGAAGCCTTGAGGCAATTTGAAAGCGCTATGCAACAAGCTTTCACCGTGCGCGGCGCACTCATGCCTGATGTACACGTGGGTTATTCCTTGCCCATCGGCGCAGTGGTGGCGACGAAGGATGTGGTTGTTCCTGCTTGGGTGGGTTATGACATTGGCTGCGGCATGTGCGCCCTCCCCACCACCTATGCAGCTCCTAGGGTGCACCAAAAAGCACAGGAAATTTTCGAAAAAATTTATAAGGCTATACCCGTGGGTTTTGCTCACAACGCCCAAAATACGCCTTGGGAAGAAGAGCGGCATTTGGCGCGCACCCAAACACTGAAAAGCATTTTCGCCAAAGACGGATTGCGCCAGTTGGGCTCCCTCGGCAGCGGAAACCACTTTGCCGAAATAGGTACGGATGAAAACGAAAAAGTGTGGATTGTCATCCACTCAGGCTCCCGCGGAATTGGACATGCCGTGGCAACACACTATATGCGACTGGCCAGCGGACGAGGCAAAGCCCGTGAAGGACATTGCGGCTTTGAAGCCGACAGTGCTCTGGGAAAGGATTATTTGGTGGATTTGAATTTTTGTCTGTCCTTCGCCCTGGAAAACCGCAGGGAGATGATGCGCAGGGTTGTTAGGGTGCTGGACTCCCTGCTTGTGGGAGACGCTGACTGGGAAAAACTCATCAACCGAAACCACAACCATGCAGACAGCAAAGATGGCCTGTGGATCCACCGCAAAGGGGCAACACACGCCGAAGAAGGGATGATGGGTGTTATTCCAGGCAATATGCGTGACGGAAGCTTCATTGTGCGCGGAAAGGGCAACCCGGAAAGCCTGTGGTCCAGCTCCCACGGCGCCGGGCGTGTGCTTGGCAGACAAGCGGCCAAACGCTCCCTGGACATTCAACGCTTCGCCGAAACCATGAATGGCATTGTCGCCAAAATAAACAAAGGGACTTTGGATGAGTCTCCCTTTGCCTATAAAAATATTTTCGAGGTGATGAAGCAGCAGGAAGACATGGTGGAAGTCCTCGCCCATGTGAAACCCATCCTCAACATTAAAGGCTAGAGTGCTTTCACTTTGACATGATCTCTTCGTGAGACTCGCTTCGCTCGTCTACTCCGCTCCAGGAATCATTTGAGAAAACAAGCTTTCTCAAATGATTCCCTCCGCTCCGTTTGGACTCGTTTTTGTTCGGGTCATGCACTTAAGTGCACTCCCTACCACCTCCCTTCCGTCAGCAAGCTCCACCATCAAGCTCCGGTGGAGCTTGATGACGGAAAGGAGGGGGGAGGGAGCTTGCTCCTCACAAAAGCCTCGTCCGCCTCGACCTCATGTCAAAGCGGAGCGGAGGGAATGAAGAAAAAGCATGCTTTTTCTTCATTCATGGAGCGGAGTGCAGGCGAGTGCAACGAGCCTCAATTGAAACCGGTCTGGATAATCAAATCAGTTCTAAGTGAAAGCGGTCTAGAGTGCTTTCACTTTGGCCCCTGCTGCCCTGAGGCGTGCTTCCAAAAAAACCTGTACCTCGAGCGGAATATCAGCCAAAGGGAAAACAAACACCTGGCCTTTGTTGGCCAGAAGCAAAAGCCATATTTCTCGGGTTTTCAAAAGCTCCTTCACCCAAACCCATGGAAGGGTCGAAGAGGCCATGCCGCCTTGGAAAAAAAGGGAAGCCTCCTCCAAGCGCACTTGCATGGAAAAACTGCCCTGCTCACGGGAATAACCCACCAAAGCCCGGTAACAAAGCACATAAACCAGCCTGGACAGAACAAGCCCCACAACACTTGCCCCCGCCATTATCCACATGTTGCGCGGCTCCTCCTGGGTTAGCCACATCAACGGAAGCGTCAGCGTCGACAAGCCCACCCAAAGCGCTGTGCCCAAAGCGGCGTGGCGACGCCAAAGCATAAACGCACTCTTCCTCAAAACCGGCTCCGTATAGTGCAGCATGGCCTCATAGGGCTTTTCAGACATGCCCTCGCTATAGCTTGCAGGCAGGGGGGCTGCAAAGAGGCTTCATCCATGGTTGTGGAGAGGGCGGAGCAGCAGAGGAGGAAAGCGCCTTCTCCCACTTCTCCAGCGCCCCCGGCTTGTTTTCAGGCAAAAGCGGGCAGGCACAAACACAAGAGGGTGGAGAGCAGAAATGTTTTTTTCATGAGGCTCCTTTGGGGCCATGGGGAGGCTTCTTAAAAAAAACACTTTCAAAAACGGACTTCAAACTCCAAGGTGTTTTTGGCCGCTTCTATCTGCGCCAGCAACTCTTCCAAGGCAAGGCTCATTTCTCCTGGGCTCAGCTCTATAGCCTCCAGCTGGTTGATGGGCTCGCCGTCTTCGTCTATGCCTGGAGATACTTTCACCCTCATTTTCTGCTTAAAAATACACTGGGGCTCCCCCTCCTCACTGGGCTCAAAAACAAGGTGGCTTATTTCATAACCCTCAGCCGCCTCCTCCACCATGGTTTCACTGCGCCAACCCCTGGCCTTCAGCTCCTCAGGTATTTGCTCGTCATCGACGAAAACAGCACCCTGCCCAACAAACAACTGCGCAACCACCTGCAAAGGAATTTCACTGTCCATGAGTTCATCGTCCATCAGTTCATCCACCTCAATAAACGGTTTCTCTGCCTCTTCATAACTATCCCCCAACCCCCCACAGTCTCTAAGGCTCTTTGAAGACTACCTCTAGCCTGCCCCGGAAACAAACCCTAAGCCCAGGAGCCCTGGGGTTTTTCAACAAAAAAACACCCTCATGTAAGTGGTTTCCACCCTCCCTGCTGCTGAAACCTACGCCACACCAAAGCCCTCTTTTGAGCCCTCTTTTAAAGTATAGGCTTCTTTTTTGCATAAGCTTCCCTATTCGAGGGCCTTCTTTTTTTATGCCTTTCTCTTTTGCAGGGCCTGGGGTGGCTTTGCGGCCGTTGGGGTGGCCCGGTAGGCTTTTCCTGTGCTGAAAATATGCTGAAAAAAGTGCAAAGGGGCTAGACGGCGTGCGCGCTTGCACCTAAATAGGGGGCATGTCCTGGCGCGTTCTACGTCTCTTTTCGGTGGCAGCCATGGTGTGGGCCTTGCCGGGTTTCGCTCAAAAACAGGAGTTGGGGGCCAAACTGCCTGAGCATGCCCTTCAGGTGGCCAAACACCGCTTCCGCGTCAACACCCCTATGGAAGCCGTTCTCAAATTTTATGCAACAACCTATCCACCTTCAAGCTATGCGCGTGTACCGCTCATCAACCAACCCCATGTGCGCGCTTTCCACATCAAAAACCCCAAAAAAGGCCCATGGGCTGGAATCAACCTCTATGAAACGCAAGGGGAAGTACGCATTTTTGTGGTCCCCGCCGACCCTTCCCCGCCTGTCGCCTCAGCTCAAAAAAACGCCGCAAAACCTCCACCTTCCGCCTCCGCAACACAAAGCGCGCACCCTCAAAAACAGACTTCCTCTCCATAAGCTTGTTGACAACTTATAAAAGCAACGCCAAAAAGCATCCGCCTCTTTGGGGAATCGTCTAACGGTAGGACTCCAGATTCTGACTCTGGCTATCTAGGTTCGAATCCTAGTTCCCCAGTCTGCGGGTGGGTTGCCGAGTCCAGAGACATCTCTTCCCAGCCCTGGGGAAAATGCCCATAAAGAGCGGTGGCTGAGCTGAGGGGGAGCCATGGGCGATGAAAAGGCGCTCATGGCCCTTGCTTTTTCATTCGGCTTTCTTGCGGCAACTGTTGGTGCGGCACAAGTCGTACCTCCATGTGGCTCAAGGCACTTTTCCATCGAAGCTGGGGGAGTCGATGAGGAAGCCGGTGGTCTGATTTCCAGAAATAGAAGTACGCCAGGAAAAAACCACCACACTGCGCGTGGGCGAAAGAGGCAAGACACCCAGAAAACCTCCATGGCCCGCGCTTTTCTCTGTGCCGAAGTGCTTTTTCAGCTCGTCCCCATAGAGGTGTTCTTTCCATTTGTCCCCCTGTTTGTGGGCCAGCTCCTGTAGAATACAGCCTTGAGTCCAAGTCTCGTTCTCTCTCCCCTTCTTTTTGTCTTTCCACTCCAGTGCACACCAGTGGTGCTTCAAAGAGCCCATAAACACCCTGGCACCTTCGGGTGTGCGCACCACCGAGCCCATGCCTTCTGTTTTGGGCAAAATTTTTGGCTCACCACAACGAAAACCCCATGGACTGGAGGCATGGGGCCTGACAAAGCGACAAAGCTCCCAAGCATTGTCAGCGCCTTTGGAGGAGCTTCGCAGCACCACCAAGTCTTTGTCTGGGCCTGACTGCACAATTGCCGAAATGGAGGCATCACTTTGAGCGTCTATGCAAGCTTCAGACAAAGCTTCTCCGGTCTTCGCATTGAAAGCCAGAAAACCCTTATGCTCTCTATCTCTATACTTAAAGCAATTCGTCAGCACCACATCCAAGCCTCGGTGGTTGCCAAGCCGTAAACCCATGGCTGTGTCGGGCAACTTTGTGCGCCACACTTCTTCTCCTTTGGCGTTGATGGCCATCAAAAAGCTTTCCAATGCCATTCCTGTGCTGTCACTCCACCGTGTTATGGACAACAACAAACCCTCGCGTGTCACGGCAACAGAAGCCGGCCAAGGCGGCAAGGACGATAAACTCCATAACTGGCGGTTGATGCGAATGTTGAAGCTTCGCGTGTGGCTTCTGCGGTGGCCTGCTTTGTCCACAAACTTGACTGTCAAATTCAGTTTGTAGGGGCCATGCGGCAAACCCGGCAAAGCAGAAAGCGGCACTTTGAAACACTGGGAAGAGGGCTTGGCGGGAAGGCTTCGCGGGCAAGCTGTGCGCACGAGACGGTGAAACCCGCCTTCGTCGGCAAACAATTCAATCCGGTTCCAAACGGTTTCCTCGCGGCCCTCGAGTTGCACATAGAGCGCGTCGTCTCGGCCCCATTCTTCTTTGTCCTCAAGGTGCATCTGCAAGAGTTTTTTTTCATAGCTCCATGCAAAATGCTTCACCGTGCTTCCATGCTTGCCACGCGCTTCCACTTCTAAGCGATAACTTCCTTCTAGGAGGGGCCTGAGTGAACCACACTCCCCGCTGGTTGCCGGCATGCACTCCCAGCGTTGATGCAGTGTTTTTGGGGGCTCCATGTCCAAGGCCGTGCATTGCAAACTGTGCGTGTACGCATCGGGCTCAACAACCCGAAACGCTGCTCCATGCTCAGCACCATAGACATCCACTTGGATTTTCAGTCGAGCCCGGGTTGTCTGGGCATATTCGTTCAACTCACCTTCAGACACGCGAAAATGCACTTCCGGCGCTGCTGAATTTTCAATGCCAGGTTTGGCTTTGTCTTCCTCCGCCAGCACTGCCATGGCATGAACCTCAACGCCCCTCTTCACGGCGCACCCCAAGGCCATCACCACCATGGAGATTCCAGCCATCGACAGATGCAAGCCTTGTTGTCTGCCCATCAACAAATCCTTTCTTCGCTGCTGCGCTCAAGGGCATTTGGAAGAGACGCTCGAAGCCCCACTTTGTTTCAAAAACAAAGCTGACACAGCATTGTTTTGAGGGATAAAATGCGCTCAGTGTATACATGGCCTGGGCTTGCGGGGGTTGAAGGAAGGATTTGTTTTTCAGTTCAAATCCGCGTTCCTCACCTGGTCCGGCCGAATTCCACAGCTTCAACCACAACACCCCATTCCCCCACCGGGGAATAGGACCAGACCAAGTCCACGCGTTGTGTAGCCGCTGCGTCAAACTCCGGGCTCTGCCCTTCCGGAATGCCGCCAATGCGGTGGGCACTTCTCAAATCCCCGACATAGGTGTCACCCTCACGCAGGGTATTGGCTACCCAAGTGCCGTTGCCCACCAGAAGAATATTAAAAACACCCGTGGGGCGCTGCTTGCCCTCGGCATCCGACAGCCTGACGCGAATGGCTTCGACGCCACTCAACTGCCCTTGGGGCGTCCAGAAGGAGGGGCCCACCACAGAGTTCGCCCCTTGAATGCTGGCCTCTATGCTCTGGGCGGGGCAGGCGGAGCCACGCGGAAGCGCGCTCAGCGTATAAGAGGAAACGGCCGGCGTATGCGCAATGGAGCTCCAGGAGGGGCAGGCGCCCGAAGCCAGGTGCTCGTCAAAAACCACGTTGGTGGCACTGAATTCCAAGGGTATATGCACCCTGTCCTCCGCCTGAGGGGAGTGGGCAGTCATGGTGATGTAGCTATAGTCCGCAACCTGCGCATGATATCGGCATATATATTCGCCGTTGACGGCCGTCGGACGCGCCTCTGAAGTCAACGTCACCCCCGGCCCCCCCGGCAAACACGCCACCACCGCGTCAGAGACAGGCTGATTGTTCGCACCACGCGTCTGCAGGCTCACCTCTATGCTGGAGCCCCAAGGCGCCGGAACATAGGTATGCCTGCTCCACGCTTTAACCCCTGTCTGCTCAACACCGTCCACCTTCACTGCACCAGGCAACAACATCAACGGCACCGCTTCCGTAGAAGCAGGCCTAGAGCGCAGCGGAACAGGGTGGGTGTCCGCACCCGAGGGCACCATGGGAAGGCCGCTCAACAAATATACGGATGCGTTGTCCACAGCATTGGGCGAAACCCGACGGCCGAAAATGTCGCGAATTTCAACTCCCGTCCCCAAAGCCAAAATGGCCTCCGCACCCGCCCAGGAGACGGCAACCCTCTGCCCATCAGGCTTGGTGAAAAAAACGGTTTGTTGGTGGTTGGGGGCAACCTGCACGCGCACCGGAGTTGCCCCTTGGAGGTGTCGGGTGAGCAAAGCCAAGGACAAATAAGCCGGGTGGGGCTCAAAGTCATAGCTGGTTATCCCCCACAGCATGCGCTCATTTTCCAGTGCCTGCCGGAAGCTAAAATAGAAAACCCGCTCATATCCAGCCCCGAAACCCGCCGCATAAGTCTTCACCAAATGCGCTGCCTGCTCTATTTTTGAGCTCGCATAGGAGCCCAGAGCGTCCCTATAAATGTTTCGACCGGTTTCGGTCAGCCAGGCTGGATAGTCCTCCAGAGAAAAGGCGCTGAGCATAGGCTCCACATTCGCCAGCTGAAAGGCATGCAAGTTATAATAGGGGCGTACGGGGCCGGTGGGGAGCGTTTCTCCCGTGCCATAATAGTGCTGGTTCAGAACGTCCACATAACTCGCCGCACCGTTGCGCCATACCTCGTTGAAATAAGGTGCCGGCCGTGCCTGCTGCGGCTCAGCATTGGGGTTGCCGGCAGCCGATGACACCAATACCGCAATTTCAGCCCCCACCGCCCGCGCCCCTGCCCTTATCCCCGCATTGAAAACTTTCAGACCGGCAGCATATTGCCAGGGATAGCCCGGGAAAAAACCAGAGGCGTTGACTTCATTGAAATATTCGACTGCTTTGGCATAAGGCCCCATATTCTCAGCATAAATTCTCGCGGACTCATAGACATTGTCCCAGTCACGAGGAATTTGCGGCGTCTCTGGCCCTTCGTCCCCGGTTCCAGGTCGCGTGCAGCGGGGAGCGCCTTCCATCACCGGAACGGCCTGCATGCCCTGCTCATGGATGGCTCGCGCTGTCCCGGCATAATAACCTCCCGAGCCCCATGGGCCGGGCGTCGTCCAGGTGTTGCAGTTTTGAATAACCTCCCAGGAAAAACGGTCCCTGACGGAGCCAATGCCCGCCTCTCTCATCATCTCCAGCGCCTCATTTAACGACTCAAAACCACCGGGTTTTGCCGTTATGGCCCAGGTGGCCACCGCATCCATGCCAAAACGCAAGTCCAGCGGAACATCCGTCGCCGGGAGCACAACAAAAGAGCTCATCCACCGAGCAGCCAAGCCAGCCGTGCTGAGGAAGCTGACAGAAACCTCATAATAGCCAACGGGAAGCGGGGCGAGCTCCACCGAAACCGGAGTGGAAGCATTTTTCTGCACCTCCTTGAGGAGCGCAAGCTCCCCATAGACATTTCTCGCCTCCACCCTCAGTTGCCCGACGGCACTTATAGGCAGCGTGGCAAAACTCCAACGGGCCGGCGCATTCTCCTTGGCCCATTTGGCCCCTTCCGTCCGGGACAATACCACACCCGGATGGACGGTGAGTCCTCTGAGCGACCATTGTCCAGTGGCACCCGCCACTGTTGATTTGGTTATCAGTTGGATGTGGGCTGTCTGAGCCTCGGCGGGCACCGCCACAGAGAGGTCGACCGGCTCGTCCACCAGTGTATCCATCCAGCCTATAGGCGTCGGCCGCCCCAGCAGCGTCGGCGCTTCACCCACCCGCTGGCCTGAGGCGTCATAAAAACTCACCTCAATAAAGCCGCGCGCCTGAGTCATCGTCGAAGACAGACTTCCGTCCAAATATATGGCCGAAAGGCCCGCCACCGGGCAAGTCAACCCCTCCGTAGCCTGGGAAAGGGGCGTTACACTCAGCTGAGTCGGCCCCGTGCAATTCAGACCGCCATCGCCAGGCTCCGTCTCCTGCTTCTCCTCGTCCTTCTCCTTCTCCGGGATGGGCTCGCTTGGGCGCTCTACCTCACCCTCTCCACCGAGGGAGATGCCGGTGCAAGCACTGAGGGCTGTGCCCAGCATGAGAGCCAATAACGGAGGGAACAGAGAAACCCGATTCATGAAAATCCTCTTATGTGGTTTAAATTAAAAGGTTTGTGTCTCCTGTGCCCCATATGTCCCCGTGGTTCAACCTCGCCGTCTCCAAGACTTTAACACGGCTGTGGTATGAGGTATGCTAAAAACAGCCTGTGCAAAAAGCCTGTGCATGAAAATAGACGCCCTGCCGCACCCTTTAAAAGCCCCCAAAGGATGCTTCAGGCAGCGCTTTCTCTGTGAAGTTTCCAAAACCACCACAACTCTTCACTTCTGTTGTTGATCTTGCGCGCTCTTCTCCCTATAACGCCACCATCCTGTTGCCTTTCCAGAGGGAAAATGAGCCAAAAAGCATTGGATAGACTGCAACGTACCCTGCCTCAGGCCCTTGTTCAACGCTATGAAGACTTGAGCGGTGCACACTGGGCCATCATCGCCAAAGAGTCCCTCATTCCTCTCCTGCGCTATGCCAAAGAGGAATTGGGCTTTCGCCTCTTCATCTCCATGGACGCCGTGGACAGGCTGCAGCTCCCTGTCAACAAACCTCGCTTTGAAGTGCTCTATTTCCTCTATTCCATAGAAGAAAATGAGCACCTGCGCCTCAAGGTGCTGGTGGACGAAGAGGCGCCTGTGGTGCCCAGCGCGCATGACGTTTTCCAGGGCGCCCTCTGGGCAGAGCGCAGCGTCTGGGACTTCTATGGCATCCGCTTTGAGGGGCATCCGGATTTGCGGCGCCTGTTCCTCTATGAGGAGTTTGAAGGACACCCCCTGCGCAAAGACTATCCCTTACGCGGACGCCAACCCCTGACGCCTGAGCGCCCCCATGGAATAGAAGAAGCTTTTTGTGGACCCGGCAGCAATCGCCCCGTTTAAACACCCTTCAAGGAAATGCTTATGGCCCCCCATGGCTTAGAGCCTCACGCCCACGACGAAAACCCTCTGGACACGGATTTTGGCATCCAACCCATGTTGGTCAACATGGGCCCCTCTCACCCCGCCACCCACGGCACCGTGCGCCTGAAAGTCGCCCTCCACGGAGAAAACATTCAGGACTGCGATGTCGAAATTGGTTTCCTGCACCGGGGCTTTCAAAAGTCCTGCGAGAATGTCACCTGGGCGCAGTGCCTGCCTTATACAGATCGCCTCAACTATGTCTCGCCGATGATGAATAACTTCGGCTTCCTCTCCGCCGTCGAAAAATTGGCCGGCATAGAAATTCCCGAGCGCGCTAAATATATACGCGTCATCGGCGCTGAGCTGCACCGCATTCACGACCACTTGGTCGCCACCGCCGCCACCGCCATGGAAATTGGCGGCCTCACCGTCTTCCTCTATGCCGTCGAAGCCCGCGAGCTCATTATGGAGCGCGTCACCGAGCTCACCGGCGCCCGCCTCACCACCTCCTATGGACGCATCGGCGGCCTCAACCGCGACATTCCCGATGGTTGGAAAGACAAAGTCCTTCGCACGTTGGACTGCGTTCGCTCTGCCGCCAATGAAATTGATGGCCTCCTCACGCGAAACCGCATCTTCATGGACCGCACCGTCGGCACAGGCTATTTGAGCCCCGAAGACGCCCTGGACTTTGGCTTCACAGGGCCTTGCCTTCGCGCCTGCGGCATTGGCCTCGACATACGCAAGGCTCGCCCCTATTGGGCTTATCCTGAGTTGGACTTCGAGGTTCCCATCTTCCACGCCTGTGACAACTTCGACCGCTACCGCATCCGCATGGAGGAAATGTTTCAGTCCGACCGACTCATCCGCCAGGCCTTAGAGAAACTCCCCGGCGGCCCCGTCCTCATTGATGACTGGCGCTTTGCCCTGCCTCCCCAGGAAACGGTTTTAAGCAGCATTGAAGGCGCCATCGCCCACTTCAAACTCATTATGGAGGGCGCACAAATTCCGGCCGGAGAAGTATACCACGCCACCGAGTCTTCCAACGGAGAGCTCGGCTGGTATTTGCGCTCGGATGGCAGCGGCCGCCCCTATAAAGTCCACATCCGCGCCCCCGGCTTCCAAATCCTCTCGGCTTTGTCCAAAATGGTGAAGGGCAAGCTCCTGTCTGACCTTATCCCTACGTTTGATACCATCAATATGATTGGTGGTGAGGTGGAACAATGAATGACAACGCAAACCCTAGGCCGTCGTCTGAAACCTCTCAGCCTTCGCCACCTCCTCCGCCTGCTCCTCAGACGCCACCCCCCCCAAAAAACCCGGGTATGGTGACGCTGAGCATTGACGGCAAAGAAGTCCTCGCTAAACCCGGTACCCCCATTATTGCCGCCGCACAGCAGGCAGGCATTGAAATTCCCCACTATTGCTATCACCCCAGGCTCTCCCTCTCGGCCAACTGCCGCATGTGCATGGTTGAAGCCTCTAACGCCCCCAAGCTGGTGCCCGCTTGCCAGGTGCCCGTTGCTGAAGGGCAAACAGTTAAAACCAACACGCCCAAAGTGAAGGAGCAGCAACGCGCTGTTTTGGAGTTTCTGCTGCTCAACCACCCCATAGACTGCCCCATTTGCGATCAGTCCGGTGAGTGCAAGCTGCAGGACTATTATTTCCGCTATAACCTGAAGCCCTCCCGCCTCTGGGGGCCCAAAGTCCAAAAAAACAAACGCAAAACCCTCGGCCCCACCGTGCTCATCGACCAGGAGCGCTGTATACTCTGCACGCGCTGTGTACGCTTTATGGCCGAGGTGGCCAAGGAGCCTCAACTGGGCATTTTTGGGCGCGGCTCCCATGAGCGCGTCGACGTTTTTCCGGGTGCAAAGTTGGACTCCAACTATTCAGGCAACGTTGTGGAGCTTTGCCCTGTGGGCGCCTTGCTGAACCGGGACTTTCGCTTTAAAGCACGCGCCTGGTTCCTCTCGGCAGCTCCCTCCGTGTGCACCGCTTGCTCCCGGGGCTGCAATGTCTTCGCCGACCATATGAGACAGGAGTGCTTTCGCTTTCGCCCCAGAGAAAATGAAGCCATTAACGCCGCGTGGATGTGTGATGCAGGACGAAAAAGCTATAGGTGGATAGGCGAAAACCGCTCCCTCACCACCATCTCCCAGGGAAAGCCCGTTCCCGTTGACGAAGCCCTCAATACCGCCGCCAGCCTCTTGCAAAAAGCCCAAGGCAGCATCGGCATGCTCGTCTCCCCCGCCGCTTCCAATGAGGACTTGATGGCCGCCTTGGCCTTCGCCAGAGATGTGCTTAAAGTTAACACCGTCTTCTCCACGGGAAGGCCTCATGGAGCCGCCGACCACCTGCTCATGCTCGCCGACAAAAACCCCAACCGAAAAGCATTGGAATATGTGGCCAAAGCTTTGAGCATTGAAATAAAACCCTTCGAGTTATTCACCCCTTCCGCATTCCAAGCGGTTTGGGTGCTCGGCGGAGAAATGCCTGAAAGCGACATTGTCATGACGGCACGCCTCAAAACAGTCCCCACCATCGCCCAAGCTCAACACCTCAGCAACTGGGCCATAGAAAGCCAGGTTTTTTTGCCTGTAGCCTCACACCTCGAAACCGAATGCAGTATGACACAACACGAAGGCATTATTCAGCGCTGCCGCCAAGCCTTCCTGCCCAAAGGCGACAGCGCGCCTCATTGGCTATGGGTGGTGCGCCTGGCTGATTTGTTGGGCGCCAAAATGGGCTGGTGTACGGCCAGGGATGTGTTTTCTGCCATTGCCCCTAGAATTCCGGAATTCGCAAGCTTTGATTGGGATGGGCAGGCACCCTCCATACAAGAGCGGCCCGGACTTCCATTGCCCGCCGCGGCAGATGGGCGACCTCCCGCTTATAGGCAGTTTGCTTGCTCTAGCGCACAAGGATTTTCACCATGAGAAGACTTCGCATTACTGTGGCCTTTGCCACCATTTTCGCAAGCCTCTTTGGCGGTATGGCCGCAGCCTATGCTTTGGGAGGTTGGCTGGAGTCCACCTGGTTTAAGGGCGCCAGCGCCTTAAGCAACCTCCTCATGCTGATGCTGGTTTTTGTCATGGTGTTTGCAACCTTGCTCGTCATGGCAGAGCGCAAGTGGAGCGCGTTGATGCAAAACCGCACAGGCCCCAACCGCGCACGCATCAACCTCCCGGGCCTGCGCAGCAGAAGCTTGGCGGGCCTCCCCTACCTCATTGCGGATACTGTCAAAATGCTCGCCAAGGAGAGCTTCACCCCAAAGGCAGCCAACCGCTTCTTCTATGCCTTGGCCCCCATCCTCGCCTTTGGCCCTGTGTTTACGCTGTTTGCCGTCATCCCCGCGGGCCCCACCATCCCCGTTTTGGGGCATGAGGTGGCCATGGTGGTCGCCAACCCCAACTTCGGCCTCCTCTATATTTTTGCGCTGGCCTCGCTGGCCGTCTTCGGCGCCGCATTGGCCGGATGGGCTTCCAATAACAAATTCTCTTTGCTGGGCGCCATACGCGCCTGTGCGCAGATGATCAGCTATGAGATTGCACTCGGACTTTCCCTCGTCGGGCTGATGATGGCCTTCGCCTCCATTCAACTGGCTGGCCCCGCAGGCATTATGGAGCAACAATCCCAATATTTGTGGAGTGCACAGCTGGGCGGCTTTGACGTGGGCATCCCCGCCTGGGGCATCCTCCTTCAACCCGTGGGCTTCCTGCTCTTCTTTGCGGCAGCTTTCGCTGAAACCAAAAGGCCTCCTTTTGATATGACAGAGTGTGAGTCCGAAATTATCGGCTATTTCGTCGAATATTCAGGCATGCGCTTTGGCATGTTTATGATTGCAGAGTTTGTAGAAATTATTGTCTTCTCCGGCATTATTACGACCCTCTTTTTGGGGGGATACCATTTGCCTTTCGGCGGTGAGTGGTTTGCAAAGCTTGCCTTCTTCAAAGAGCACCCGTGGGTTTATGGCGCTACCATGGGCATGGTTTTCTGGCTCAAAGTGGTGGTTGTTACCTATATCCAAATGAACATCCGCTGGACTTTTGTACGCTTCCGGTATGACCAAATTCAAAAATTGGGTTGGAAAATCCTCATCCCCCTCGGAATAGTCAATATTTTTGTCACCGGCGCCCTCCTCTTGTGGGACAAAAACAGCTTGGGCCTCCTCGGGCTTATTGGCCTCTTTGAAATGGCCTTCATCCTCATCCTTATGCTCAGCTCTCCCAAGTCCTCCCTCTATAAGCCCCTCAAAGCAGAGCCGCTTCCCAGCCACCATTAAACTTTCAGAGCCTTTCGCCATGAGCCATTCCGAAAACATGAGCCCCTCCGAATCCGAAAACAAAAAAAGCGCCTATGACTTTTGGGAGCGCCTATATGTCCCTGAGCTGGTGAAGGGCCTGGCCATTACGACAGGGCACTTCCTGCGAAACCTCTGGTCAGAGCATGACAAAAACCCCGAGGTTTTGGACCGCAAATCCAGAATGGTGACGGTTGAATACCCAGAGCAGTGCGTCCCCTATCCCCTGGGCTATAGAGGCATACACCGTCTCGTCCCGCGCGAAGACGGCAAGCCGCGCTGCGTGGCCTGCTATATGTGCGCCACCGCCTGTCCTTCTCAATGCATTTATATTGAGGCAGGCGAATACCCCTATGACGACGAGGAGGCAGCTTCGCGCGTCATTGAGAAATACCCTGCTGTCTTCGTTATTGACGAGTTGCGCTGCATCGTCTGCGGCCTGTGCGTCGAGGCCTGCCCCAAAGATGCCATTCGCATGGACCATGCAGAGCCCATGGGGAGCATTGCCAGGCAGCACACTCTTCCGGCATTGGAGCGCAAGCCTTTCATTTATGCCAAGGAGCGCTTGTTGGCGGGAGCGCCTGCTGTGCACGAGAGCGACCCGTGGCAGCACCGCAAAGCTTCCGAGGAGCCTGTGGGCATCCACAAAGAGGCGCATACCCGCATTGGTGAAAGCCATTAGCCCTTTGCGCAGAACATGGCAACGCATGGGAGAAGGGGCTTCCATGCGCATGGGCGTATTCACTTTGCGACGCCAAGAGGTGAAAACAGAGCTGCCTGGTGGTTCGCACCCTCCAGCGCATATAACCGTAACCACCATTGAGGCGCCGGACTGGGTTAATGTTTTGGCATTTAACGCAGGGGGAGCTTGCCTGCTGGTACGCCAATTCCGCTTTGGCATTTGGGCCCCCACGCTTGAAGTCCCCGGGGGCACCGTTGATTGGGGCGAAACACCCGAGGAGGCCGCCCACCGTGAGCTCCTCGAAGAAACCGGCCACCAAGCAGGGCGTATGCTTGCCCTGGGGAAAATACAACCCAACCCTGCGGTGCAAGGCAACCACCTGCACTGCTATTTGGCCTTGGGCTGTCAGCAAATACACGAGGGGAGGCCGGATCCGCTCGAAGAAGTTATGCTTGAAACCTATGCCGCCTCGGAGCTTGCCCGCCTCGTCCAGGAAGGCCACATTCAAAATGCTCTGGTGCTCGCCACCTTGCACCTGGGCAAGCTGTCCGGACACATGCCTCCATAGCCAGGGCCTTCCTTTTCCCCTCCGTTTTTTTGGGGGTTGTTTTTTAACGCCCGCTGCACAGGCGAAAAAACGGTTTTAACCCTTCCCTGAAGTTTCAAGCAAGCTTTCCGGAGTTGCGGAAAGTTTCCCGGAGGTTTGCTTCCCGGAAGGTTGCGGGAGGGTTTCAGCTGTTGCCTCCCCCAAAACACCGGGCGGCATAGGAGACTATAAAATCCGCCCCGGCGCGGCGCATGGAAAGCAAAGTTTCCCTGCAAGCCGCCTCAAAATCCAACAGGCCCGCCTCTGCGGCTGCGCGCAGCATGGCCAGCTCTCCGGACACCTGGTAGGCCACCAGGGGCAAATGGCAAGCTTCGCGCGCATCTCTCATTAAGTCCAGGTTGCTGAGCGCGGGCTTTATCAGCAATGCATCGGCACCCTCCAGCACGTCCAACTCTATTTCTCGCAAAGCCTCCCGTCGGTTGGCCACAGGCTCCTGGTAGCTGCTGCGGTCCCCAAACCCAGGTGCACTGTCCGCCGCGTCCCTGAAGGGGCTATAAAATGCCGACTGCATTTTGACGGCATAGGAGAGAATGGCTACCTCATCCAAATCGGCCCCGTCCAATGCTTCGCGCAAAGCCAATACGCGCCCATCCATCATATCACTCGGGGATACAAAATCCGCCCCGGCTTTGCCCCACCCCACAGCCATTTCCGCCAGGCACTGAAGGCTTGAGTCATTGTCAATTTTCCCGCCTTTCACCAGGCCACAATGCCCATGCGAGAGGAAAGAGCACAGGCAGGTGTCCACAAACAGCGGCATGGTCGGCGCATGTTTTTTGCACAACTCAATGGCACGCTGCGCAGGCGCCATCTGCTCCAAGAGGCGCGAGCCGTCAGCGCATTTAAAGCTGGGTACCGCAAACAACATGAGGCCGCCAACCCCCCTCTCTTCAAGCAAGCGAAGCTCCTCCAAAAGCTGGTCTGCACTCAGTTGCCACAGGCCATAGCCCTCTTTCACCTCGCGGCGAAAGCCCTCGCCTTCCACCACAAAATAGGGTTGCACGAGGTGGCGGCTTTCCAGGCTGCACTCCTGAAATAAACGGCGTATCCCCACATGGCTTCGCAAACGGCGAAGGCGTGGCCCCAACATTTCTGGCTTCATCGCTGCTGTCTCCTTGTGCCACTGTCCTGCGTCAGGCTTTGTTTTTGTTCGACCTCATGCATGGGGCACTCCTTTCGCAAAGGGAGCCTCAACGGGAGGCCCCAAGGGCTGTGGGGGCTAAGTGCAATGCTTCTTTCATAAATGTACCTTCCACAAAAGCGTCTATGTGCGTCCATAAGCTGGGCGAAGGCTCTCCAGCCTCTTTGTTGCCTTCCCAGGCGCGTAGTGTGGAGTTGCCCACGCAGGCCACCTCCACCACCACCGGGCTTTTTTCAAATGCAGCGCGCACCTCAAAAAAAGCTGCACAGGCCGAGGGGCTGCATAACAACAGGCAGGCCTTTTGGCCGTGCCACTGGGCCATGTGTTGCTCCAAACTCGGGGCCCTCACGGTGGAATAGGCCAGCACGCGGTGCACCTTCGTCAGCGCCCTCAGCTTTTGCATGGCCGCCGCTTGCTCCTCACCGGCGGCCCCGGCATCACTGCTGAGCCACACCAACTCGTCGCGCGGGTTTTGCGCGCTTAAGGCGTTGGCCATGTGCCTGGCCATGTGCCGGGCACCCCCTGGCACCTCCACCGCCACGGGCACCCCCTTCGCTTTCAGCCATGCTGAAGTTTTGGGCGCCAAAGCCACCACCGAAAGCGTGGGCCAACGCTTGAGGCACTGGGGCCAAACACTTAAAAGGCACTGCGCTCCAAAAACACTCGTTATGAGAATGCTGACATGCGCCTCTGTCTCCGGCAAAACAAAGGGCAAGGCCCTGCGGGCAATGCAGGGGAAAGCCTTTGCCGTGTGCCCCAGGGCGCGCAGGCGCTGTGCAAGCGCCTGCGAATCTTCCAAATCCCGGCCAATCAGCCATGGCAGCTCTTCAGCCATGGGCAAAGTGTGCCAAAACTTTTTTCCAAAAACCTCTGCCTGTGACACAGCTGTGACGAAACAGCAAGGCCCCTGGGGCAAACTGGCCCCCATGAAACTGTCTTCTCGCGCCCGCCTCCTGAGCGCCCTTGAAGGGAAACCCGTCGACCGTCCCCCTGTCTGGCTTATGCGCCAAGCAGGCCGCTACCTCCCGGGTTACCAAAGCATTCGCCAAAAACACAGCTTCTGGGAGTTGTGCCACGCTCCTCAGCTGTGCACCCAGGCGGCCATGGAGCCTATGCAACGCTTCGCCCTGGACGCTGCCATCGTCTTCAGCGACATCCTCGTCATCCCCCAGGCCCTGGGCATGCACGTCAACTTCGACGGAAACCATGGGCCCAAAATGACAAAGCCACTGAAAGAAGCTGCGGAGCTTGCAAGCTGGAATGTAGAAAAACTTCTGGAGGCTTTGGCCTTTGTGCCGGCGGCGGTGCGCCATTTGCGAGAGGCGCTGGGGGAGGAGCGCGGCCTTTTGGGTTTTGCGGGTGCGCCGTGGACTTTGCTGGCCTATATGTTGGAGGGGCATGCCGACAAAAATTTTGCCGTTGCGCGCTCCATGCTGCATGCACAGCCCGAGTTTGCGCACAAAGCCATGGACATGCTGGCGGACATTCTCATGGCCTATTTGGAGGCACAATGCGAGGCCGGGGCCGACGCGGTGCAACTGTTTGACAGCTGGGGTGGCCTCTTAAATGCGGAGGATTATTCGCGCTTTGCCCTGCCTCCCATTCAAAAAGTGGCCAAGGCCCTCACCCACAAAAACCGCCGCCTCATTTTGTTTGTACGCGACGGGCAACACTTGCTTCCTTTGCTTGCAGACAGTGGCTGCCAGGGCATTTCCCTGGACTGGCGCATTCCGTTTGAGCAGGCCGCGGCGCAGCTGCCCAACCACTGCCTTCAGGGCAATGTGGACCCGGCCTTGCTTTTGGCCTCTCCCGAGGTGGTGCGCACAGAGACGCGAAAACTTTTGGCCGCCATGAAAGCGCGCGGCCACTTCCACCGCTGCATTGTCAACTTGGGCCACGGTATTTTTCCACAAACCCAACCCGAGTGCGTGCGTGCGCTCTGCGAGGAGGTTGCGCTTGCAGCCTAACCCCACATTCCTCATTGTGGGTGGTGGGCTTGCAGGCATGGCCTGCAACCTGAAATTGCGTGCTGCGGGCCACAGCACTTTGCTTTTGGAGTCCCAAAAAAACTTGGGCGGGAAAGTGGGCCTCAAGGAGGAGGGTGGCCTGTCTTTTGAAACAGGCCCCACCATGTTTACGGGGAGCCGCGCGGTGGTGTGGGAGTTGCTTGAGTTGCTTAAGCTTGAGGGAGAGGCCTTCCCCATCCCCAGGGAGGTTACTCTGCGCTATGTTGTACGCAAAGGCCGTATGCGCCCCTTGCAGCCTTCGCCCTTTTTTCTGGCGCGCTGCCTGGCCCTCTCATGGAAGGAGAAATGGGAAATTGCCACAGAGGCCTTCCGCAAAGCCTCTCCACCCGGCACAGAAGAAAGCGTGGAAGCCTTTTGCCTGCGCCGCTTTGGCCCCCATGTTGCCCATGGCGTCGTCTCCACCATGTTGAGTGGCATTTTTGCTACCACCCCCGCCAAGTTGAGTGTGGAGGCCGCCCTCCCCATTTTGCCCCAGTGGGAAAAAGAGGCCGGCAGCGTCCTCAAGGGCGTCATCCGCCAGGCCAAACAGGCACAAAACCCCCGCAATGGCCTGTGGAGTTTGCGCGGCGGCATGGCCCAACTGGGGCTTGTTGCACAACAGCAACTGCCTTGCTGGACAAACACTGAAGTTGAGGAAGTGTCCTTCCAAAACGACGGCTGCATGCTTCGCGTGCTGAGGGAGGGGCAGCCTCAAACACTGTGGGCCAAAGCCCTCTGCATTGCCACAGAGGCAGACGCCGCCGCTCAACTCGTGGAGCCTTTTTTGCCGGACGCCGCCCAAAGTTTGCGCAGCTTTTCTCATGCGCCTTTGGCCATGGTGCACTGGGCTGAAAACCGACCCAAGGAAAGCCGCCTGCCTGGAGGCATTGGCTTTTTGGCTTCTGCGCACTCGGGTATGTTTTCTCTGGGCACACTGTTTTTGGGCAACTATTTGCAAGAGGGAAGGGGCCCACGCTTTGTCTCCTTTGTCGGCGGTACAGAGTTTCCAGAGCGCGCCGAAGCCTCAGAGGCCCAAATGCACGCGGGCTTGCAAGCGGACTTGCGCCAATTGACGGGCGGCAATATGGGCCGCATTTGTTATATTCAACGCTGGCCCAAAGCCATCGGCATTCCAGGCATTGGGCACCTCCAAAAAATAAAAACCCTGCATGCGCAAACCGGGCCCTTCCCCTTGGTGCTTGCAGGAAGTTATTGTGGTGCTTCGGCCATGCATGACGCCATCCAAAGCGGCTTTGGGGCCGCAGAGGTTTTGCTGCAAAAACTTGCTTCGGGAGGCCTTCGTTGAGTTTCCCCTTTGCCATTGTCGGCGCCAACTACCGCGAGCTTTCTTCTACACAGCGCGCCGAGTTGTTTGCGCAGTTTTCAAACCCCAAGCTTTCAGGTGCACTCAAAAGCATGCAGGCCATTTCAGGCTCTGCGGCTGTTTTTACGTGCTCTCGCGCGGAGTGGGTGGTTTCCGCCAAACAGCCTCGGTGGACAATGGATTTGGTTTTGGGGTTTTTGCTGAAGCAGGGTTTTGCACTCAAACAACTGCACAACCACAGTGGGCTTGCGGCGGTGGACTACCTCGTGCGCTTAAGCCTCGGTTTGGACTCTGTTGCAGAGGGGGAGCCTGCCGTCTCCCGCCAAGTTGTTAAAGCCTTCCAAACCGCCCACAAAGAGGGCACCTGTGACGAGCCTTTGCGCCGCATATGGAAGCAACTGGAGCTGGCCATTAACCGGCGCCGCGCGCTGAAACTCGACAAGCGTGGCCAAGGCGTGCAAACCCTCGTCATCAACAAACTCAAAGCGTTGAGTTTTGCCGACGGCCATGTGTTGGTGTGGGGCAAAGGCCAAATTGGCACAGCCGTATGCGCGGCACTGCAGGCCGCGGAGCTTTCTCATGCAAGCTTCAGACGAAAAGAGTTGGCGGCTTTTGAGGCCGCACTGCCCTCCGCCCAGGCCGTTGTTGTTTGCACCGGGGCCCCCGCCCCCTATTTTGTTTTGCCCAAAATGAATGCGGCCAAACTCTGCATTGACTTGGGCTCCCCGGAGCAGGTGCTTTCAGCCCCAGGGTGGACAAAAATAAAACTCGATGACTTGCTGGCCTCACCCTTGCTGAACCTCTGCAACACAGACCGAAAATTGCTTGAAGACATTGCAGAACAAACACTGGAAATATTGCGTGCCCAATTTAGCAAGGAGGCACGCTCCTCCACCCTGGCCAGCATCTCTCACCTCAAAACAGACTTTATGCTCAATGAATTGCCGCCACTTTTGGAAGGCTTGCCTGCGCAGCGCTCCCTCGCTATACGCCGCGCTGTTGCTCGCCTGACGCATGACATTATTTGCATTGCGAAGGAGTCCGAAGGATGAAGCCCCTGATTGCCGGAACTCGAAAAAGTGACTTGGCCATGTGGCAAACCCAATGGGCAAGCAAGCTTCTGCAAGAGGCCATTTTGCGCAAAGAAGGCAAACCGGTGGAGGTGGCGCTTTGCCCCATGGTTACGCGCGGCGACAAGGACTTGTCCGCGCGCCTTGCGGGAAAACTTGAGAAAGGGTTTTTTACGCAGGAGTTGGAGGCCGCCTTGCGCAGCGGCGACATTGACTTTGCTGTGCACTCCCTCAAAGACTTGCCTACGCGCTCCCCGGAGGACTTGTGCGTGGGCGCCGTTTTGCCGCGCGCCCCCGTCTGTGACTGGCTGATTGCAAAACCCTCCGCCCTCGACAAGGCCGCCTCCCCCGAGCGGCTTCCCCTGCTGCCCCAAAGCCGCGTGGGCTCCTCCTCTGTACGCAGGGAAGCCCTGCTTCTCCACTTTGGAAATGCCCTGCAGGTGCTCCCCCTGCGTGGCAATGTGCCTACGCGGTTAGAAAAACTTTGCAGCCCACACTATGAAGCCATTGTGGTGGCCGCCGCAGGCCTCCTTCGCCTGGAAGCCACGCTTTCTTCCTTCACCGTGTTTGAGTTAAACCCCAGGCGCTGGACACCCGCCCCCGGACAGGGCGCCGTCGCCATCCAATGCCGCACCAAAGACGCCGCCTTGAGAGAGCGCCTCCAATATATTTCCGAGGTGGCCACGCAGGAGGCGGTGGAGTTGGAGCGCGCCTATTTGCGCGCATTGGAGGGGGGCTGCACCACCCCCTTTGGCTGTTGGTATGACGGTAGCCATGCACACCTCGGGCTGCAAGTGCACAAGCAATGGCATGGCGCCCACTTTCGGCCCCCTCGCTTGGGCAGCGGCGAAGACGGTGGCCCATGGGACAGCACGGCCCTCCTCCAACAATTGGAGGAGTTGAATATGCCCTCTTCTGCTTCCACACCGCCTTCCACACCTAGGGAGTATAATGATGAGCTCAAATGGTTATATAGAGAAGCCTGAATGCGCACAGCGCTCTTTGGAGTTGCACCAAAGGGCCAAGCAACTCATGCCCGACGGCGTGAGCAGCCCCGTGCGCGCCTTTCGGCATGTGGGGGGCCGCCCCATTTATGTTTCTCGCGGAGAGGGCTCTGCCTTCATCGACGAGGACGGGCGGCATTTTGTGGATTATTGCATGGGGTGGGGGGCGCTTATTGTGGGCCACGCCTACCCCACGGTGGTGGAGGCGGTACAAAAAACCGCACGCGACGGCCTGTGCTTTGGCACCTGCCACCGCAATGAAATTGCACTCGCAGAGCTGATAACAGAAGCCTTCACCCCCTTGGATATGGTGCGCTTTGTCTGCTCCGGCACCGAGGCTGTGGCCACGGCTTTGCGCCTTGCCCGCGCGGCTACGGGGCGCCCCTTGTTGGTTAAATTTTCAGGCTGCTACCACGGGCATGCCGACGCCATGCTGGTAAAGGCTGGCAGCGGCGCTGCGGAGCAGCAGCTGGCGGAAAGCGAGGGCGTCACCGCCTCCACCATTGCCGACACCCTTGTTTTGCCTCTGGGCTCTCCCCAACGCCTCGAGGATGCCTTTGCCAAACATGGCGACCACATTGCCGCGGTTATTGTGGAGCCTTTGCCTGCCAACAACGGCCTTTTGCCGCAACCTCCCGCATGGCTTAGGCAAGTGCGCGCACTCACGCAGCAGCATGGCGCTTTGCTTATTTTCGACGAGGTTATTAGTGGCTTTCGCTTCGGCTTTGGTGGCTATGGACGCCTTGTTGCCGACATAGAGGCGGACATGGTGACGCTTGGAAAAATTGTCAGCGGAGGGCTTGCCGTGGGCGCTGTGGTGGGCACAAGCAAACTCATGCAAAAGCTGGCACCCTCAGGCGGCGTCTACCAGGCCGGCACCCAGGCCGGCAACCCCGTGGGGCTTGCCGCTGGCATTGCCTGCCTCAAAACCCTCAAAGAGGCCTGGCCCTATGAGAAACTCCACACCCTGGGCAACCAGCTGGAGGCCGCCATGCAAAAGGGGGGGGCCGCCGCCTATTTTCGGCGCCAGGGGAGTTTGTTTTGGCTTTGTCTAGACGGCCAGGGAAAACTTCCGGACAATGCCGAGCAGTTCCCAAGCAACATGGGGAAAAAATTCCACCCCGCCTATGCCACCTGGCTTTCTAAGGGCATTTATATGCCTCCCTCTTCCTATGAGGTGGGGTTTTTGAGTGCCGTCCACAAGAGTGCAGAAGTGGAAGCCTTGGCGCGCGCGCTGACAGAGGCCGTCCATGAAACTCAAAAAATGGGTTAGGCAAAACGTAGAGGTCCTCATCCTCACACTGCTGCTTTTGGCAACGGCGCCACTCATGGCGTGGTGGGCCATCCTCATGCACAGCAACTTTGTGGACATGCATGAGATGCAGGCGCAGCTTTTGCTCGAAACACGCTCCGCGGGCGCAGAGCTCAACCGCCAATTGGCAGAGCTGGACACTTTTACGAAGCGCAAATTGTTTATGGTGTGGGGAGAGGCCAGCCTTGCCTGCCTCTTGTTCCTCACCTCCGCTGTGGTTTTGTTTGCACTCGCCCGGCGGCGCGGCGTTGAATATAGGCGCATGCAAAGCCTTTTGCAGCTTACCACGCATGAGTTAAAAACACCTCTGGCGGCTATACGCGCACTCTTGCAAAGCCTGCAGCTGGGCAGCATTCCCGCAGAGCGCCGCATGGAAATGTTGCGCCAGGGCCTTCATGAGTGCAACCGCTTGGAGCATTTGGCCGAAACCACCCTCGCATACCAGCGCTCTGTGGCCAAAGCCACCAACCGCAGCGAAGTTTTGGAAACCTCCGCCTTCCTCAAAGCCCTTCTCTTGCACCGCAGCCAAACCTTCCCTGATGTTTTCCACCAGTGGACTCCCCCCGCGCACACCACCTATGTTAAGGCGGATGCCGACAGCCTTCGCGTCATCCTCGAAAACCTCCTGGACAATGCGCGCAAATATGGTGGTGGGGAAATATGCCTCGAGGAAAAAAAGGTGGGGGCCCTGTGGAAAATTTCCATTCGCGACAAAGGCCAGGGCTTTGAGCCGCAATATGCCGAAGCCCTCTTTGAGCCTTTTGTGAGGCTTCCGGGAAAACACTCACACTTCCACGGGAATGGCCTTGGCCTCTACCTCTCCAGGCGCCTGGCCCAGGGCATGGGCGGAAAACTCTATGCCAGAAGCGAGGGCCTGGGCAAAGGCAGCTGCTTTGTGCTGGAAATTCCGCTGGCCACAGAGCAGGAAATGCCCAAAGCCCAAGCGGTGAATAGGGAATAGGTAACCGTGCTTTAAGTGTGCTGTTGGGGCGTAGCCTTTATGCTGAGGACTGAGGTTGTCGGCTCTCTAAACCCGAAAACACGCTGGAGCCGGTGGCTTCTGCATGAGATGCTAGAGAATATGCATATGCAAATTATCCACGTAGGTATTCTCCTGCTGTTGGTAGTGGCCATAATAGCATGGGGACGTTGGCTGCTTTTTAGAAAAAAACATTCCTCAACACCTGAAGCTTGCCCAGTGAGCCATGAAAGCGATGCAGAGAGCGCAGAGAGCGCAGAGGGCACAGAGAGCGCAGAAGGTGCAGAGAGTGAAGGGGAGGCAGCCCAAATAGAAGCCTTGCATCGCCAAGCTGAGCAAGGAGATGCCGACGCGCAATTCAGCCTTGGGCAGATGTATTATGGAGGCGAGGGAGTTGAGCAGAGTTTTGAGAAGGCGGCAATGTGGTACCAGAAAGTGGCAGAGCAGGGGAATGCGAATGCTCAGCACAACCTTGGCGTCATGTATGAGCAGGGCGTGGGTGTTTCCCAGGACGGCGAAGCCGCTGCCCAGTGGTATACCCGGGCCGCAGAGCAGGGCAACAGCTTCTCCCAAACCTGCCTTGGCGTCATGTATGTCGAAGGTAATGGGGTGCCTCAAAGCGATAAAAAAGCGGCTGAGTGGTTTTCCAAAGCGGCCGCTCAAGGGCGTAGCCAAGCACAATATAGCCTGCTTCGCCTTCTCAAAACGTCTTTGGATGAGGCTTTGCCTCAAGAGGACAAAAGCATTATTGCGGAGCTGACCAAAGCCGCCGAACAAGGGGATGCGCAAGCTCAATACCAACTTGGCGAAACCTATTGCTTTGGCGGCAAAATGACAGCGCTTATTCTCTTCGCTGACCTTGCATTGTATTTTTCTGAAGAGCAAAACTACGAAAAGGCGGCTTATTGGTATGCCCAAGCCGCCCACCAGGGACATGCAAAAGCGCAAAATAGCCTTGGCGTCATGTATTATTTTGGACTGGGTGTGCCTCAAGACACGACAACCGCTGCGCACTGGTATACCCAAGCGGCCCAGCAGGGGCATGTGAGAGCTCAAACCTGCCTTGGCCTGATGTATTGCGATGGGGATGGGGTGCCCATGGACCCTCAAAAAGCCGTGGAGTGGTTTCGCCAAGCCGCCGAGCAGGGCTATGCGAAAGCGCAACGCAACTTGGGCGAAATGTACCTTAAGGGACAAGGCGTCGCGCGCGACGAGCACAAAGGCCATGCGTGGTTGCAGAAAGCCTACCAGCAGAAGACTTAAAATAGTGCACTTTAAGTGCAGGACTTGAGCCAAAATGAAGTATGAAGCACTCCGGGAGGGCTCTCTCTTGCCGCCATAGGGCGCCAGACGACACAAGGAAGGCCCTGCCCCCGAAGAGAGGAGGCCCATGCCTGAGCAAATTCTCGTTGTGGAAGATGAAGCCCTGGTGAGGGATTTAATTGTGTTAAACCTCGAGCACATGGGTTTTTCCGTTATGGCCACCGACAACTTTGTGGCGGGTTACCGCGCATTGCTTTTGGAGTCCCCCTCGCTGGCCATTATTGACATTATGCTGCCTGACGGTGACGGCTTTGCGCTGACGCGCAAGGCGCGCGACAACGGCGTTTTGTGCCCCATCCTCATGCTGACGGCGCGCTCAGACGCGGCCGACAAAGTGCGCGGACTGGACTGCGGCGCGGATGACTACCTCACCAAACCCTTCGACGTGCCCGAGCTTTTGGCGCGCGTGCGCGCCTTGCTGCGCCGCCAGGCAGGCCAAAAAACACCTCCCGTGCGCTATGAGTTGGGCCGCTTTTGGGTGCGCCTCGATACGGGCCAGGCCCAAACCAACGAGGGGGAGCTGGTGCTCAGCGACAAGGAGTTGCGGCTTTTTACGCTGTTTGCCAAACACGAGGACAGGGTGCTTTCTCGCGCTGACATTCTCGAGGAGGTGTGGGGCATGGATGCTTTCCCCACAGACCGCACGGTTGACAATTTTGTGCTGCGCCTGCGCAAGCTGTTTGAAGAAGACTCGGACAACCCCAGGCACTTTGTGACGCTGCGCGGACGCGGCTATAGCTTTAGGAAAACACCCTCTTAGCCTGCCATGCCTCCTCCTCAAAACATTGCTGTTGTGCTGCTGAATGTGGGCACCCCCCAAAGCCCCAGCCCCTGGCATGTGGCTGGCTATTTGGCAGAATTCCTCACGGACAAACGCGTCCTCCCCTTGCCCTGGCTGCTCCGCCAACTCCTGGTACGTGGCTTTATTGTGCCCTCGCGCACCCCCCAAAGCGCTGCCAAATACCAGCGCATTTGGACAAGCAAGGGCTCCCCCCTCCTGCTGCACTCCCAAAACCTTCAGCAGGGCCTCCAACAGCGCCTGCCCCACATGCGCGTGCTTCTGGCCATGCGCTATGGAAAACCTTCCATTGCCGAGGCCGTGGCCTCCCTCATGCAAATGCCCCCCTCACAGCTGCTGGCGGTGCCTATGTTTCCACACTATAGCTCCGCCACCACCGGCACAGCCCTGGAGGCGCTGATGCGCTGCATGGCCCGCTATGCCTTTATGCCCAGCCTGCAGGTGGTGGAGCCCTTAAGTGCGCTGCCCGCCTTCAACCCATGCCTCGGCGCCATGCTCCGCCGCCACGCCCAAAGCTTTGAGCCGGAGCACTTGCTTTTCAGCTACCACGGCCTGCCCCTGGCCCACGTCCACGCCGCCTGCAACCCCCATTGCCAACACGCATGCCTACACCTGGGTGGCGAGGCTGCGGTGGCTGCCGGCCCCGAGGGTACAAACACCACCGCCCCTGCCGACACGGCCACCCACACCGCTGCGGTGGCTGAGGCCGGCCCCACCATGCCCCCCTTGGCCTCTGGCTGTTATATTTACCAGTGCCATGCTACCACGGAGGCCCTGGCCTCCCATGTGGAAGGCCTGCCCTTCTCCACCGCTTTCCAAAGCCGTATGCGCTCCAGTACCTGGACAGGCCCCTGCACCCTTGAGGTGGCCCAGGCCTTGGCCAAGAAGGGCATCAGCCGCCTCATGGTGGCCTGCCCCTCCTTCACCTGTGACTGTCTCGAAACCCTCGAGGAGGTGGGCATGGGCATAAAGGAAGCCTTTTTGAGCGCCGGTGGCAAAGCCTTTGCGTTGCTGCCCTGCCTCAATGACGAGGCCCCATGGCTTGACGGGCTTGCGCAGAGTTTGCAAGCCAAAGTGCAACACCCGGAAGGAGCCAAGGGGGCACCGGCGGGGGAGGGCACTTCTTTGCCCATGGACATAGGCCGTCTGTTGGCTGAGGCGCGGCTGTTGGCCGAGGCACAGGTGTTGGCCGATGCGGCAGGGCCTATGCCTCGGGGGGTTGACACAGAGCAGGAATAGGCCTGAGCTTGGGTCTGCATAGCCCGGAGGGGTGGAGGGGGGGCAGTTTCGCACAAAAGCGGCTGGAGGGCATGGGCGACAAACTCTGAAAACAAAACTCGTCAACACGGTGGCTTTTCAATAAAGAGGGGCAAGCCATGCCAAACAAGTCCATTTTTATTTCAGCCGTTGTGCCCATTGCTTTGTTTGTGGGCGCCATTCTCGTATATGCTTCTGCCTCCGTTGTCCAACCCGGCAACCGGGGGGTGCAGGTTACTTTTGGAGAAGTCAACGCCAACACCCTGGAGGAGGGGCTGCATTTCATCAACCCCGTCTCCGTTGTCAAACAGGTGTCCATTCGCCAGAAGACGGACGTCATCCGTGCAAGCTCTTTCAGCTCTGACTTGCAAAACATCAATGTCACCGTCAAAATTTTGCACAAAATTCCAGAAAGCTCTGTGGTGAGAATATTTACCAACTATGCGGGAGACCCTTTTGAGAGCCTCATTGCCCCACGTGTACAAGAGGCCGTCAAAGAAAGCACCGCCATGCTGTCGGCAGAGCAAATTGCAAAATCCCGCGAAGAGGTGAAGCAGAGGTCGCTGGAGTTGTCGCGCAAAAAAATTGGGGAGCTTTTGATGGTTGAGGACTTGGTTATTGAAGACATTGTGTTAACCCCTGAGTTGCAAAAAGCCATTGAGGCCAAAATGGTGCAGGAGCAGGAAGCCGGGCGCGCGCACTTTTTCCAGCGCCAGGCGGAGACAGAGGCCCAAACCGCCGTCATCCGCGCCAAGGGTGATGCGGACGCTTTGAAAATCCGCGGTGATGCACTCAAGCAAAACCCACAGGTGCTGCAAATGAACCTCATTGAAAAGTGGAATGGGGTTTCTCCCTTGGTGATAGGCGCCGGCTCCCAGGGCGCTTCTTTCATTTTGCCGCTGGACAAAAACTAGGCCGCTTCCCCTTGGACAGGAGCTCTTCGTGAGACGAGCTTTCGCTTGCCTCATCTGCTCGAAAGCTGTGAGGCTCGCTAGGCTCAATTCAACCTGAAACCGCTTTATGGGAGTGGCATCTCATGCGTGTTGACGCAAAATGCCCAGCATGCGCCGCAGGGGCTCCGCCGCTCCCCACAGCAGTTGGTCGCCGCAGGTGAAGGCCGACACATAGAGGTTGCCCATGTTGAGTTTGCGCAAGCGCCCTATGGGCACTGTCAGCGTGCCGCTGATCGCTGCGGGTGTCAGCTGGTGCAGGGTTTCTTCTTTGTGGTTGGGCACCACCTGCACCCAGGCGTTATCGGCTGCGAGCAGGGCCTCCATTTCGCTTAAGGGTATATCGCGTTTGAGTTTGAGCATAAGCCCCTGGGAGTGGCAGCGCATGGCGCCCACGCGTATACACAAACCGTCAACGGGCACGGGGTTTTTTTCAAGGCCGAGGATTTTGTTGGTTTCGGCTTGTCCCTTCCACTCTTCGCGGCTTTGGCCGTTTTCCAACTCTTTGTCAATCCAGGGGATGAGGCTTCCGGCCAGGGGCACGCCGAAATGGGCTTTGGGCAGGGTGTTGCCGCGCAGTGTTTGGGTTATTTTGCTGTCCATGTCAAGTATGGCCGAAGCCGGGTTTTCCAGCTCTGTGGCCACAGCCTGGTGCAGCACGCCCATTTGTGAGAGCAACTCGCGCATGTGTTGTGCGCCGGCGCCCGAGGCGGCCTGATAAGTCATCGTGCTTATCCACTCCACAAGCCCATGGCGGAGCAACCCACCCAGTGCCATCAGCATGAGGCTTACGGTGCAGTTGCCGCCAATATAGTCCTTCATTCCTTTGTGCAAGGCCGCGTCAATGAGGTTGCGGTTGACAGGGTCCAACACAATAATGCTGTCATTTTTCATGCGCAGCGCTGAGGCCGCGTCCACCCAATAACCTTTCCAACCAGCCGCGCGCAGTTGTGGGTATACCTCAAGGCTATAGTCCCCGCCTTGGCAACTGAGCAGCACCTCCATTTCTGAGAGTGCCGCCACATCAAAAGCATTTTTCAACGGCGGCGCCGCCACGCCCACATCCGGCGGGGCTCCCCCCACATTGGAGGTACTAAAAAACACCGGCTCCAAACCGGCAAAGTCATTCTCTTCCCGCATTCGGTCCATCAACACGGAGCCCACCATCCCCCTCCAGCCTATAAATCCAATGCGTTTCATGGTTTCTTCCTTTGTTGTTTTCTCCCTATCGCATTTCTTGTGCTCCCTCACCCTTTTCCGCTGTTTACATGGTTTTTTTATGCATGGCCTTTTGAGCATTGCGTTTTTGAGCATTGCCTTTTTGAGCATGACGTTTTTGAGCATTGCTGTGGGGTTTCAACGAGGGTTTATGCCTGGGGCTGATGCAGGGCCTTTTTCTGCGCTCTGAACATTTTTCTTTGGGCAAGCTTTTGGTGTGCGCCGTTGTATGCGTTTTCTGCGCCTGTTTTCTGCGCCTAAACCCGGCATGGAATTTGCGAATCCACAGGGTGCACACAAGGTGCAGCAAAACATGAAGTGTGGCTTATGGGTGACATGTATTGCTCCAAGAAAAATTCCAAGGTCGTTTTTTTTCAAAAAGCAAGGGAGAGGCGCAATGAGTGCTTGGTCAGAGAAGTTAAACCGGTTGACAGAGGTTTTGCGTGGGGTTGAAAAACAGTTTGGGAGAGGGACGGCCGTCCAGTTGAGTGGACAGTCCATGTCGGATGTTACAGGAGGCATCCCCACAGGCTCTCTGGGGTTGGACCATGCTTTGGGTTGTGGAGGCTATCCACGTGGTCGCATCATCGAGTTGTTTGGGCATGAAGGTTCAGGGAAGAGCAGTTTGGCCTTGCAAAGCATTGCTGCCGCGCAGGCGCAAGGCGGTGTAGCGGCTTTTGTAGATGCGGAGCATTCTTTTAGTGTGGGCTATGCGCAGAAGCTGGGCATAGAGACGGACAAGTTGGTTTTGGTAAGGGCTTCGACGGCGGAGCAAAGCTGGGAAGTCATAGAGCGTCTCATCCAAGGGGGTGTGGATTTGATTGTGGTGGACTCCATCGCCGCATTGCTTCCGAAGGCGGAGCTGGAGGCGGAGCAACCTGTGCAAGCCACTTTGCATGCGCAAATGCTCAGCCATGCCATACGCAAGCTGGCGGGCCCTCTTTTCAACTCTTCCTGCGCGCTGTTGTTGCTGAACCAGTTGCGTTATACCACCTCGCCAACGGGCACAGGTTTGCAGGCCAGCACCCCTGGTGGGGTTGCTTTAAAATTTTTCTCTTCAATACGTTGCCACGTGGAAAATCTGCAGGTGTTGAAATCTGCCTCCAAGGCCACAGGCATGTTGGCGCGCGTCAGCATTGTAAAAAACAAGTGTGCGCCACCGGCAGAGCCCATAGAGTTTGAACTGTATTTTGAGGGTGGCATTTGCAGGGCGACGGAAGCTCTGAAAATGGGGCTGTCTGCCCACAGGGTGAAGCATGAAGAAGCGGGGTTGTTTTGCGAGGGCGTTTGCCTGGGGAGAAGCGTTGAAGAGGCCATTGCCTTTTTGAAGGCCCACCCAGAAGAGCTTCCCGCCCTCATTTCCCCCTAGCCCGCTTCCACTTGAGGCGAGCTAAAGCTCGCCTGCACTACGCTCCAGGAAGAATGCGAAAGCTTCGCTCTCGCATTCTTCCCTCCGCTCCGCTTTGACATAATCTCTTCGTGAGACTCGCTTCGTTCGTCTATTCCGCTCCAGGAATTATTTGAGAAAGCACGCTTTTTCTGCATTCCCTCCGCTCCGTTTGGAACATGAGGCGAGCGGCGGGCGAGGCCCAAGTCCCCAGGGGTGGTGCGTTATTCTTCACATATGGGGGCCCAGCGTTGTTGGGCGGGCACTTGGAGCAGCCTATGTTCTGGAAGCAGGCAAGCGCTGAGGCTACCGCCATAGACGCAACCGGTGTCCAGGCCTGTGGCCCAGGGGAGGGTTTGGAGTTTGCGTCTGGCGTCATGTCCAAAAAAAACGTGGGGGGGGCCATGCCAGAGTGTGGCCCAGGGTATACCTTCCCATGAGGGGCTGGCTTTTCCGCTGCTGTCCATGGAGCGCATGGTGAGGAGGTGTTCGGGGTTTTGTTTTTCTAAGGGGAGTCCAGGGAGGAGTCCTGCGTGCACGGCCAGGTGTTTGTCGTCAATGTGCAGCCACAGGGGCAAGTTTTCGAGGAGTTGCCAATCTTCCTCGCAAAGGGTTTGGGCCAGGGGTTGGAGTTTGGGCAGTCCTTTGGGGTTTCGCCTATAGCGCAGCAGGTGCTCCTCGTGGTTACCGCGCACGGCTTTGGCATTCCACTCTCGCATGCGGCGGAGCAGGCCTGCGCTGTTGGGGCCTTTGGCCACCATATCCCCCAGCAGCACCAGTTGCTCGCCGCGGCGCAGGCCTGAGAGGCGCAGCAAGGCGTCAAACTCTTGAAGGCAGCCGTGCACATCTCCCACCACGAGGGTACGCATGGGCAAGCAAGCTAACCGGCCTGGGGGAGGGCTTCCAGGTTTTTTTGAAGGCTTCAGCTGGCGTCCTTGGGGCGCGAGGAGAGGGCTGTGGCAATGGCCAGGCCTGTTTCGGACAATATCCACGGCACCTCTTCGAGTGCTGAGGCGATGCCTTCCAAAATGGAGAGGGCGTTGGGGGGCATTTGGCTGAAGTCGCCGCCGTTTTGGGCAATTTCCTGCAGAAGGGAGAGGTTGTCCTTCAGCACATCCAAAATATCATCCATGGGGTCGACAATTTTTTTCAATGCATTTTCCAAGGCATTGAGCGTCTCATTGTGTGGCATAGAGGCCTCCTTGGGGCTTTGCAGGCAGGGCCGGTGGGCCGATGCAATGTATATGGCTTTCTTCAAAAATAGAGGCTTTAGAGCTTGACGTCCAGTTGAAGTGCGGGAGGGAGGTGGACGAGGCTGATGCTGGCGCTTCTTCCGAGGCTACCCAGGGCTTCTTCAATGGCTTCGGCGAGGGTATCCGTCCTGTCCCAGCCGAGTATTTTAGGCACATGGTTGTTTTCGGTGCCGGCGCAAATGACGCGGCTCATATGAGCGCGGCCATTTTCTCCCCAATACCACATATAGAAGGGGTGCACCCCGTGGTAGGCATTGCCTTTGCGATAGAGGTGTACATAGCTTGGGTTTTGGGCGAAGGCTTTTTCATATTTATGGGAGAGGATGTGGGCGTCGCGGGTTTCGGGCAGCAGGCGGTGAAAAAACTCGATGTAGCTGGGGTGTTGTATGGGGTCAAACTCATCAAACAGGGGATGCGTAATAATGAGGATGCCCCCTTTTTTCAGGAGGGGGATGCCGCGGTTTAAGTTGAAGAGATAACCTTGAGCCATCACCTGGACGAGGATGGGGTTTAAAATGGAGTTAACGCTATAGGGGCAAACAAAGGGGATGCCCATAATAACAATATCGGACTGTCCTTTAACGGGGACGGCATATTGTTTATGGCAGAGCTCTAAAATCCGCTCATGGGTGGGCTCTGTTTTGCCGGCGAAGACGCCGATGACTTCATAGGGGGAGGGGATGGCCTGGAAGATTTTGCGCTTTAAGGGCTTAGGGGAGCGTTTGAGGAGGGCCTGCATGGCTTTAAATTTCAGTCTGTCAAACTCTTCCCAATATTCTTCTTTTTTGGTGAGGAAGCCGAGTTGGTTGTCGAACATGCGGTTATTGAGGGCGGACTCAATGTGGAAGACTTTGAGTTTTTGGTCGATGAAGCGGCCGATGCGGTTGATGGTGCTATGGAGGGCAGAGCGAGAGGGCTCCATATAGCTTTCGGTGGCGCGCAGCGTTTGTGGGTTATGGTGGTGTTGAATGCTCTGATAGCCTGCAAGTCCCGTGGCGACGGATTTATGTCCGCCATTCATGGGGACGAAGTTGACATTGACATAGATGAGCAAGTCACTTTCGGCGGCGCGGCGGTTGATGATGACGCGCTCGCCGAGCTCCGTTTCGCCGATGTCGAGCATGCCCTCTTTGTCTTCGGCGTCGTGGTTATAATAGCGCTCTGGGAAGAAGGCGTTAAAAATTTTCTTGCCCACCATGCGTTTCATTTCGGCATCCGTCATGCGGCGGTGCAAGGCGTTGGCGATGACGAGGTGGATGTCGTCGACGCCGGAGTCCGCGAGCAGCTCGAGCACCACCTCGAGGATGCTTTGCCTGACATCCGGTGTTTTCATGGGTGGCAGGGGCATGGAGAGGTCGTCAATGGCGACAGTTACTTTCATACCTGGGCGCAGGAGGGCATGCAGGGGTTCCATCTCCAGGGGGTTGTTAAGGGCCCAGCGGATGGCGGCTTTGAGGTTGGGCACGCCCTCGAGGGGGGGCCGCGGAAAAATAATACGCGTACCGACGGGCAAGTCTTCGAGGAGCAAATCCTCCCCTGAGAAGAGGAAGCGCGGTGGGGAGCCTTTCTCTTGGAAGACGACGTGGGAGTCTTTGTCATAAAGCTGTTTGAGGGTTTTGAAGGGAGTCATGTTTTCACGCGTGAGGGAGAGTCCGGTTTTAAGGTTTTATTTAAGGAAGAGGATAGGCCAGTTATAGGCATTGGCCAAAGCGCGGAGGCGAAGGTCCGGGTTAACAACCGTAGGCCTGCCGACGGCGGCGAGCATGGCATAGTCTGAAGCGCTGTCTGAATAGGCGTGGCTTTGGTTGAGGGCGAGGTGGTGTTTTTCGCAATAGTCCCGGATGGCATCGGCCTTGTTAGCACCTTCAATGAGGGGGGGGATGACTTTGCCCGTAGCGACGCCTCCCACAAATTGCATTTTGTTGGCAATGAGGTCGTCCGCGCCGAAATAGCGGACCAGAGGCATGACCGAAAAATCCAAGGCCCCCGTAATAAAAACAATTCTGCACCCCACCCGCCTGGCCTCTTCCACCAGGTCGACGGCCTGCGGATAAATGGCCTTTTCAAGGACGTCTTCAAACAAGTCCTCCGCCAAAACCTGCAAGCGGTCCTCGGACAAGCCTTTATAATAGCGATAGAAAAACTCATTAAAGGTTTTTCGATCCACGAGGTCGAGGGCGCCGAAAACAGGGAGGCTGAGCAGGGCGGAGAGGGAGCGGCGGAGGATACCGCGCAGGCTCCCCTCATTGCCTGCATAATAGGCATAGGTGTGGACGACATTCGTAGAAACCAAGGTGCCGTCCACATCATAGAAGGCAGCTTTCCCTGGGGCGGAGCTGTTTTCAGAGGGCTTTAAGTCCATGGCGTGTGAGTCTATAGCATGTGAGCCTGTAGCATTTAAGTCCGTGGCATTGAAGTCCGTGGCATGGGCGTCTATAGCGGAGGGGTTTAAGCCCCTGAGAGAAGGGCAGGAGCCGCTGGTGGAGGGGCTGCTTTGGGGAAGGCTGGTTGGGGCGTCTGCCGTGGAAGGCGGCGAGGAAGTGGCCTGAGGGGGCTTTTTCCCTGTAGGGAGGTTTTGTTTGAGGGGCTCATTCACGTCCAAGGGCTCCTAAGGGGGATAATGGGCTAGAAAGCATATATCCAGAAGACATTTTAGAGTGAAAACAATTATTGAGGGGGCACATGGAAGAATTTGTTGACTCCGAGGGGCGAAGAAGGCTCTGTTTCGACAAGTTCTATAGCTTTGTCAATTTCAACGCGCCTGCTGGAAACTCCACAGGCCACAACAGGAGAAGAAAAAGAAGATGGCCGCTAAAAAGCCCGCTGCAAAAAAACCCGCTGCAAAGAAGAGTGCTGCAAAAAAACCCGCTGCCAAAAAAACAGCCGTGAAGAAAGCTGCTGCTAAAAAGCCCGCTGCTAAAAAACCGGCTGCAAAACAAGCGAAAGCCAGAACGAATTCAGCGTTTATGGTTCCGCTCCAACCTTCCGCTGAGTTGGCCGAGGTGGTGGGAAGCAAGCCACTGCCTCGCACCAAGGTGATTAGTCTGATATGGGACTATATAAAGGAGCAGGGACTGCAAGACACGAAGGACAAGCGCCTCATTAACCTGGATGACACGTTGAAGGCGATTTATGGGAACAAGAAACAAATACACATGACGGGAGTCTCTCAGGCCTTTGAACACCTGAGTAAAATTTAGTTGGAGAAGGCGTTTTTTAAAGGGCTGGGGCTTTGTCCCATGAAGTCCTGGCCCCTCACCGCAGTCAGCAATTTGCAGTTACAAGCAAGCAGTCAGCGTTTGTTTGGAAAAGCTCATGTCCGAAAAGAAACCTCGTCCGGACGTAGAAGTTTGGCGGGGAGTCAGCTATCCTCTGGGAGCCACTTATGATGGTGGAGGTGTCAACTTCGCCGTTTGGTCCGAAGGTGCAACCGGAATTGACGTATGCCTTTTTGATGCTGAAAACCCCCAGAAAGAGCTTTATTCCCTGCCGCTGGTTGACGTCACTCACCACGTGTGGCATGGCCGCGTGGCCGGGCTGAAACCAGGAGCGCTTTATGCTTTTAGAGCGCGAGGCCCCTGGCAGCCCGATAACGGTTTGCGCTTTAACCCTCACAAGCTTTTGATGGACCCCTATGCGAAGGTTTTGGTTGGAGACATTAACCACGCGGGGCCGCTGTGTGATGCGAACAGCGCAACAGGCCATGAGTTGCAGATGAATATAGAAGACAGCGCGGACTTTGTGCCGCGCTGCATGGTTGAAGACAGCCTTTATGACTGGGGAAGAGAAGTGAGCCCCAACATTATTTGGCGTCGCACCATCCTCTATGAGTTGCACCTGAAGGGGTTTACGGCGCGCCACCCGGGAGTGCCCCCTGAGTTGCGCGGGACTTATTTGGGTTTGGCACACCCTGCGGCCATTCGCCATTTGTTGGAGCTGGGCGTCACCTCCATACAACTCCAGCCCATACATGCGGGGTGCGCCGAAGGTTTTTTGAGTGCGAAGGGGCTGACCAATTATTGGAATTATAACACGCTCTCTTTCTTCTCTCCGGATGAGCGTTTTGCTTCTTCCAGGGAGCCGGGCAAAGCGGTTGTTGAGTTTAAGGACATGGTGAAGGCCCTGCATGAGGCAGGGCTCGAAGTTATTTTGGATGTGGTTTATAACCACAGCTGCGAAGGAAACCACCTGGGGCCCTCCCTCTCTTTTAAGGGGTTGGACAACCAAAACTATTATTGGTTGGAGCCTGGAAACCGAGCGCGCTACCGCAACTATACGGGGTGCGGGAACACACTCAAACTCAGCCACCCTCAGGTGTTGAAACTGGTGTTGGACTCGTTGCGTTATTGGGTAACCGACATGCATGTGGACGGGTTCCGCTTTGACTTGTGCTCTGTTATGGGGCGCACAGGGGATGGCGGGTTTGACTTGAATGCGGCTTTTTTTCAAGCCGTCTACCAGGACCCTGTTTTGTCCCGTGTGAAGTTGATTGCAGAGCCTTGGGATATTGGGCCGGGGGGCTACCGCACAGGTGGTTTTCCTCTGCAGTGGGCGGAGTGGAATGACAGGTTCCGCGAAACCATTCGCCGCTTTTGGCGGGGGGATGAGCGGCAGGCCGCAGAAATTGGCTATCGCCTCACCGGCTCCTCGGATTTGTTTCGCGCCTCGGGAAGAAGGCCTTCAGCTTCCATTAACTATGTCGCCTGCCATGACGGGTTTACGCTGAACGACCTGGTGAGTTATTCCCGAAAACACAACGAGTTGAATAGCGAAGAAAACCGAGATGGCACCAATGAAAACCACTCGTGGAATTGCGGCATAGAAGGTGACACCAGCGACGAAAACGTATTGGAGTTGCGTGAGCGGCAAAAGCGAAATTTTTTGGCGACGCTTTTCATTTCCCAGGGCACGCCCATGCTGACAGCCGGCGATGAAATGGGGAGGACGCAAAAAGGAAACAACAACGCCTATTGCCAGGACAATGAAACCTCCTGGTTGAATTGGGAGTTGGATGAGCGCCAATCGGCCTTGTTGGATTTTACGCGGCGCTGCATACGCATTCGCCAGGGCATGCCCGTGCTTTTGCGCCGCAGCTTTTTTTTGGGTGAAACCCTGGAGGACTCTCGTTTTAGAGACTTGGTGTGGTTTCGCCCAGATGGGTATGAAATGACGCCTTCGGATTGGCAACTCCCCTATGTGCGTTGCCTGGGGCTGTTTTTGGGAGGGGATGCCATTGCCACGTTGGACCCCAAAGGACGCAAGTTGCATGGCGACACGTTGTTTATTCTGCTGAATGCGCACTATGAGGTGGTGCCCATTTGCTTGCCTGGAAAAGAATGGGGCTTGCGCTGGGATGTGCTTTTGGACACAGCCCAAACCTTCACCTCAGAGCGCGCCCTGAGTGCCTCAGCAAAATTTTTCCTGCACGGACGAAGCATGCTGGTGCTCGTCCAGTCCTAAAGGGCAGGGCCTTCCGGAGCGCTTTATACGCTCCCCTTTTCCTGAGGGCGCGCTCCTTTGTGCTGAAGCTCATGCACTTTAGAGTGCACGCTCTTTAAGTTTATTTTCCAAAATTGACGGCGGGGGCATCGTGGATTTGTCGCTCATTTTCAACGGTGAAGTTGGGTTTTTCCCCATAGCCGAAAAAGGAGGCGATGAAGTTGGTGGGGACCATGCGGACGAAGGTATTAAACTCCTGCACAGCCTCAATATAACGCTGGCGCTCCACCGTAATGCGGTTTTCAGTGCCTTCAAGCTGCACCTGCAAGTCTTCAAACTGTTTGTTGGCTTTTAAGTCCGGATAGCGCTCCACCACCACCATGAGGCGGGAGAGCGCACTTTGCAACTCGCCTTGTGCGGCCTGAAAATTTTGAAGGGAGTTGGCGTCCTCTATGTTGACATTCATGCTGGTGGCCTTGGCGCGGGCTTCAACCACCTGGGTGAGGGTTTGCTGCTCATGCTCCGTATAGCCCTTGACGGCATTAACGAGGTTGGGCACCAAATCCGCCCTACGTTTATAGACGTTGATGACTTGGGACCAGGCCGCCTTCACAGACTCCTCTTTGGCCTGAATGCTGTTGTATTTCCCAACCACAAACAGGGCGATGCCCCCTATCAACAATATAAAAACAAGCCCTATGACAACCAATATTTTAGGCATTGAAACGCTCCAAAAAATGAAATTACCAGCGACCCGAAGCACCACCGCCGCCCGAGCGCCCACCACCTCCACCCCAACTGCTGCCACCCCCCCGGCTGCCCCCACCCCAACTGCTGCTACCGCCGCCCCAGCTGTGGCTTTTGCCACGGCTATGGCTCCAGCCGTGCCCACCGCCACCTTTGCCACCCCCACCCGACTTGTCAACGGGTTGAATGAGGCCACTGAGCTTGGCCAGGCAAAAGAGCGTGGCGAACAAAGCCATAAACTCAGAAAGGAGAAAGGACAGCCAACTGACAGCACCTGCCATGAAGAGAAAGCTCCCATGAAACAGCAGATGTGGTATCACAATGCTCAGCAAAACAGGCCAGAATTTGAGGCGTGGTTGCTGGGTTTCAGGGTCCACCTTGTTCTTTTGGGAAATGAACACAAGAACAATCAAAACCAGCAATATAGCGTTGCCCAACAGAAGAGCGAGGGCAAACGGACTTGAGTCTATGCTGGAGGGGGCCGGAGGGGGAAGCGTGCCGCTTTCCACCAAGGTTTTGAGTTGCTCTGCGGCGAGCAGAACGCCTCCAATATAGTCCCCCTCTTTAAATTTGGGAAAAATATACTCATGAATAATGCGGTTGGCGATGGCATCCGGAATAAGGCCTTCCAAGCCATAACCCACCTGAATCCTCACGCGTCTGTCGTCTTTTGCAATGAGCAGCAAGAGCCCGTCATCCGCTTTTTCTCGCCCCAATTTCCATTGGGTGAAGGCGCGCTGGGCATATTGGGCAATGTCCTCCGGCTGCACGGTGGGGACAAGCAATATTTGCAATTGGCTGCCTTTGCTGCGTTGAAGCTCCAGGGCCTCTTCCACGAGTTTTTGGACAACGGGCAGGGGGAGGGTGCCCGTGGTATCAATGACGGGGGAGTTGAGCTCCGGAATGGGGGCCAGGGCGAAGGCGCTGTTGGCGAGGAGCAAAAAGCAAAGCCAGCAAAGGGAGGGGGAGCGCTGCATGGTAGAGCATGTCCTTTGTTGAGGGTGTGGAGCAATGGCGATGGGGCCAGGGAAAGCCTTGAACGGGTTTAAAAGCATAGACGGTTTTCAGGCCAAAGCGTTACAGCAGCATGGCGGTGGATGGCAAGGGCTTCACCCAAGGCTTTGGCGAACCCAAGAAAACCCCATGCCCCCCCAAGGGTTTTCACCTGAACGCATAAGGCTCCCTGGAGCGGTTTCAAAGTGAAATGGATTCTCCAGACCGGTTTCAATGCAGGAAAGCTAAAGCTTGCCTGCACCATGCTCCGGGAAGCATGAGAAAGCATGCTTTCTCAAATAATTCCCGGAGTGGAATAGACGGCACGGCACGGAACGGAGCGTGGAGCAGGCGAGCAAAGCGAGCCTCACGAAACAGAGGCCAGAGGGAGCTGCAGCTCTCTCTGGAGGAGCGAAGTGGAGGCGAGCTTTAGCTCGTCTCCATGGGAAGCGGCCTAGAGTGTCTTCTGTCCTTTTTGCCAGTTGCAAGGCGTAAGCCCACCGGTTTGGAGTGCATCCAAAGCGCGGAGGACTTCGGCCACATTTCGGCCCACGGGCAGGTCGTTAATGTTGAGCCAGCGGATGATGCCCTGGGGGTCCACAATATACGTAGCGCGATAGGCGATGCCATCGGCATGCAAAATGCCCAGGGCTTGAGACAACTCTTTTTTGGTATCAGCCAGCATGGGGATGGGGAGGGTTTTCAGTGCGGGGTGGTGTTGACGCCAGGCCAGGTGCACAAAATGTGTATCCGTGGAGACGCCCAGCACTTGAGCGCCGCGCTCCGCGAAGGCCGCGCTTTGGTTGCCAAACTCTGCAATTTCCGTTGGGCAAACAAAAGTAAAATCCATGGGCCAAAAGAAAACAACCTGCCATTTGCTGCCATAGGTTTTCTCGTCAATGGTGGAAAACTCTTTTCCAACCTCGAGAGAAACGCAGGCCGTGAGGGAGAATGCGGGGAATTTCTGTCCAACAACAAGCATGAGAGGCTCCTTTGAAGAATGGCTTGAGAAACTTTGAATAATGGCTTGAGAGAGGTGTGGCTTGAAAAAACGTGTGGCTTTAAAAACAGGGCTGCAAAGGCTGAAGCCCTGCCGCTTGCCCCATGTGCTGTATATAAAATGTCAGCGCACGCCAAGCCATTCCGTTTTTTATTCGCCTCCCCAGCAGCGGTGCTTTCTGGTCGGGTGTGTGACACTTCGCTTTGCATTCAGCTGTGTGAGACACTTTGGTGAAAGCAAGCTAAAGCTTTCCTCCATTGAAACCGGTCGAGAGAATTTCAAAGTGAAACCAGCCGATGGCATGGGGAGGCCATTCCGTTTTTTCATTCAGGTTGAGGGGGAGCTTTCCCCTTCAGGTTGCTCGGTGTGGCGGCCTTGCGCAGCTTTTGAGTTATTTTCATGGCGCAGAAGTTGGGGCCGCACATGGAGCAGAAGTGTGTGTTTTTGGCGCTGTGTTGAGGCAATGTTTCGTCGTGAAACTGGCGTGCCTTTTCGGGGTCGAGTCCGAGGTTAAAGTGGTCTTCCCAGCGGAACTCAAAGCGTGCCTTGGAGAGTGCGTTGTCGCGGATTTGTGCGCCGGGGTGTCCCTTGGCCAAGTCCGCGGCGTGCGCGGCAAGTTTATAGCTGACAATTCCCTCTTTCACATCCTCTTTGTTGGGCAGGCCCAGGTGCTCTTTGGGGGTGACATAGCAAAGCATGGCTGTGCCATACCAAGCTATTTGTGCGGCGCCGATGGCGGAGCTGATATGGTCATACCCCGGCGCAATATCGCTGACCAGGGGCCCCAGCGTATAAAACGGCGCCTCCTGACACCCCTCCAACTCCCGCTCCATGTTTTCTTTAATGAGGTGCATGGGCACGTGGCCTGGGCCTTCAACCATCACCTGTACCTCATGTTTCCAGGCGGTTTGCGTCAATTCCCCCAGTGTTTTGAGCTCGGCAAATTGTGCTTCGTCATTGGCATCATAAATGGAGCCTGGGCGCAAGCCATCGCCGAGGCTGAAGGCAATGTCATAGGCTTTCATCAACTCACACAGCTCTTCAAAATGTGTATAGAGGAAATTTTCTTTATGGTGGTGAAGGCACCACGTGGCCATAATGGAGCCGCCGCGGGAGACAATGCCCGTCAGGCGCCTGGCCGTCAGCGGAATATGGCGAAGCAAGGTACCGGCGTGAATGGTGAAATAGTCCACGCCCTGCTCAGCCTGCTCCACCAGGGTTTCTCGAAAAATTTCCCAGCACAATTTTTCAGCTTTGCCACCGACTTTTTCGAGGGTTTGGTAGAGGGGGACGGTACCAATGGGGACGGGGCTGTTGCGTATAATCCACTCACGGGTTTCGTGGATGTTTTTCCCGGTGGACAAATCCATAACGGTGTCAGCGCCCCAGCGGATGGCCCACAGCATTTTGTCGACCTCTTGGGCAATGGAAGAGGAGAGGGCCGAGTTGCCGATGTTGGCGTTGACTTTAACGAGGAAGTTGCGGCCAATAACCATAGGCTCGCACTCCGGGTGGTTAATGTTGGCCGGAATAATGGCGCGTCCGCGAGCAACCTCGTCGCGCACAAACTCAGGGGTTATTTCCTCGGGAATGGAAGCGCCGAAGGTATGGCCTGGGTGTTGGCGCAAAAGGAGTGCGGCCATTTTTTCGCCGTGGGGGCCTAAGGCTTTGAGGGCCTCCACATAGGCCTTGCGTTGCAGGTTTTCGCGTATGGCGACAAACTCCATTTCAGCCGTCACCACGCCGCGCCGTGCCCAATGCATTTGCGTAAGGTTTTTGCCGCTGTGGGCGCGACGTGGCCGCCGTGGCAAGGCGGGAAAGCGCCAGGGCTCAGGCCTGGTGTGGGGAGCAGAGGGAGGCGGGTAGCTGAAGGAAGGTGGCACTTCCTCGCTGTTGCCGCGCTCGGCAACCCAGGCTGCGCGCAGGGGAGGCAAGCCTTGGCGAATGTCCGTTTGGGCGTGCAACTCACCATAGGGGCCAGAGCTGTCATAGAGGAAAATGGGCGGGTTTTTTTCGAAGCGATGGGGTGCAACCAGCGTGTCGGCCTGCTCCACTTGCCGCATGGGCACGCGAATATCAGGCCGGCTGCCGATGACATATATTTTGCGGGAATTGGGCAAGGGGCCAAGCAGACTGGGGCCCAGGCATGGCGCCTCCATTTCCGACAGAGGTGCGGAGGTTTTTTTTGACAAACTTTCAGGAGGCTCAGGAGGGGGTGGGGTTAAGGCTTTCAACACGCGGCGCACAAAAGCACGGCTGAGCCCAAGCGGCAAGGGGCATGTGCTGTGCGTCGGTACCGCCTACACGAGAAAGCCTGCATGGGAGGTGGCCCCAGCTTGAGGGGTGCAGGCTTTGAGAGAGAGGCCAAAAAAGGTTTGCCAGAGAAAACCAAAGCCTATAAGGAGTGTTTCTGCCTTGGGGCTACATAAAGCGTGCACGCAGCACAAGCTGCTTGAGGCTGGGGCAACATGAGGCCGTGAAACCCGCCAGATCCGGAAGGAAGCAACGGTAGCGTCACCTTGTGGGTGCCCTGGCCACTTTTTGGGCCACTTTGGGGGGTTGCCTCTTTGGGCACCTCTTTGGGCATAGCCCCCATAAAAACAAGAGAGCACTCTATTCCCTTGGGGTTGGTTTGAGAATTCCCTTGGGGTTGTTTTCAGACCAACGCGCTTTGAGGCCAAGGTTGTTGGGAGAGAAAGGTTGTTTTGAGAAACACCCAAGCCGGGTTGTTTGCAGAGCAACCCATGGGTGGGAAATTGGCGGAGAGAGAGGGATTCGAACCCTCGAGACCCTTTCGAGTCCACACGCTTTCCAGGCGTGCGCCTTAAGCCGCTCGGCCATCTCTCCTCTTGTTGGGCTTGCCCTCTAGACCGCTTCCACTTTGCCCAGAGCCCTCCTCAGGCTCGTTTTTGCTCAGCTCATGCACCTACAAGTGCAGTCCCTCGCCAAAGCCTCGCCTTCCTCTTTTTGAAAGCACTCCAGAAGAGCAGCTCATGCCCTCTAGCATAAACCTGCGGAGCCGGCAAGCTCAAGCTTAAGCCTCAAGGTACCTCCTGAAGTTGTTTTTTAAACCTGCGTGGAGTTTAGGTTTTCCCGTGGGTGTTTTTGGTTTTTGCTTTTTGGGGAGCACGATGGGAAACAATAAGGCGCCTCGCTCGTCATAGCATAACAAGGCCGTGTTGGCAGAACGTGGCACTCATTGGAAACAAAACCCATGGTTGAGGAGGAGAGCATGAAAGGGCCCCCCATGAAACGACAGAAAAACAGCGGATTTGTTGTGCTGAGCGCTCTTGCGCTGAGCTTGGCTTTCACAATTCCAGCCTGCGGCTCGGACGACCCTAAAGAACAGAAGGACGCGAAAGAACAGAAGGACTTAAAGGATTCAAAAGAACAGTCTGGCTCGCAAGAGCAGGCAGATTTGCAAGACCAGACAGGCACGGGCACAGGTTCGCATCCCATTTATGACATGTCCCGTCCAGTTTATGACATTTCCGGTCCGGAGGACCCTTGGAGGCCTGGCATAGAAAACCCTCTTGTGGGGACTTGGAATCGCTTCTCCGAATCTGGAATATGGTATACCTTTTTCATCGCATTTGCAGCCGATGGCTCATATAGACAGTATGCTGTAACATCAGATAACGGGATGTCTTTTCAAGGGAAATATAGGACTTTAGGGGATCAAATCCTCTTCTATAACATCATTGGGGTGTCCAAGAACGGTGACGAATTCAGAGAAATATCCAACCCAGACTACATAGAACACTTCGGTTTCGACACTTTCGCGAATAGCAACGAAAGCCTACTGCTGATGACAAGCACATTTTCCAATGGACAGGGTCAGTTAGTTCCTTGGATAAAGACCCAATAAGGCCTGGCTCTACAACAGAACAGACATATGGACATGCACAGGGTTAGAGCCGTTTCTGTTGAAGTGCAGACACTTCCTGTGCAAACTCTCGCTCGTTTGCAGGAGAGAGCAAAGCCCCCAGTTGCAGCAGTTGCAAACACTTATTCCTTTTGCACGAGCCCTTTTTCTCCCCCAAGGCCATCTCTCATGGTGTTGAAGCTGTCAGCCATACAGCCTCAATAAGCCAAATATGAATGACTCCAAGGCCACAGCAAAGGCCTTCCTCCCCTGCAAAGGAAGGCCTGTGTGGCAAGCTTATTTAAAAAACACAACCAGTTAAAAAAACACAACAAACATGCCGAGATGGAACTCTGCAAGCCAGGCAACATGGGCACAGCTCTCACCCGAGGGCCTTTGAGAAAAGCCTCTGGGCATGGCCTTGGGTTTTATGAAAAAGGCGTGGGAAGGGAAAAAACCACGCGCTTGGGCAGAGGGGTTTGAGGCAATGGGCCTATGCCTTGTTATTTTTTCTTCGCCATTATCCTCAGGAGGAGGATTATGCCCAATACCACCAAGGCAACCAAAGCAATGGTGGGCATCAGCGGAGAAGCCTCGCCTGGAGCGCTGTCCGCTGACAGTGCCTGAGAGGCTGCGGCCAGCTCGGCTCCCTCAACTGCCGGGGCAGCCTCTGCTGCCGGGGCAGCCTCTGCTGCCGGAGCAGCCTCAGCTGCTGGAGCAGCCTCCGCTGCCGGGGCAGCCTCGGGTGCCGGAGCATCCTCAGGTGCTGGGGCAGCCTCAGGTGCCGGAGCAGCCTCGGGTGCGGGGGCATCCTCGTCTGCGGGAGCAAGCACAGGTGCTTGGGCAAGCACGGTTTTCGCGTGCGGTGAAGCCATAACATCAGCGTGTACAACAGAAAGAGGCATCAACAGAGAAAAAGCCATGCACAACATCAAAGGTTTCATCAGAACCAAGGCTCCTGAAAAAGGGGAATAATATGCTTTGTATATGCTTTGCGTCGAGGGGCTCCACCCCCGACATAGGGCAATAAGGCAAAAAATTTCTCTTTAGGCAACAAGGGTTTTAGGGGGGGCGGGAGCACCTGAGGTTTTTGTTGTGTAACTTCAATGGATAATTCCCAAAAATTTCTCTGCCCCCTTATATATTTAACATAAACGCCTGCTCGTTGTTTTGCAGGTCCGCATATTCCAGCAACTCCTGAAGGGTGATGCGGGAAAGGCAGGCTTCAACCGCCTTGTCCAAGGGGTTAAACACCTTCTCCCTCAGTGCGGCTTCTGTGGTGGGGGACGCCTCCAAAACCGTGTTGTCCGTTTTTTCCAGGAGTGTGTTTTCCACAATGGACAGCACATGGAATGCGGAAATTTTGTTTGCTTCGCGCGCCAGCTGATAGCCGCCTTTTGCGCCTTTGGTGGATTGGAGGAGGCCGCCTTTTTTCAGCAATAAGGCAATTTGCTCAAGGAAAATTTTGGAAATGCCCAAGCGCTCCGCAATGCTGACCACCGAAACCACCGCCCTCTTCTGTGTCTGCCGTGCAACCTCAACCAACGCGGCCAAAGCATAGCGCCCTTTTGCCGATATACGCATGGTGTTTTCCTCCCTGGAGGGGTTTCCTCTCTGTAGACAAGCAGACAAGCAGACAAGTAGATAAGGGTGCCTCTCGTCAAGCTCACTTCAACCGGAAATCGGCCTCCTTAAATGCGCTTTCCAGCCTGCTGAGCGCTTCTGCCAACCTCGCCCTCGGGCAAGCCATGTTGAGCCGTTGAAAACCTTCGCCCTCTGGCCCAAACACGGTTCCGCTGCTCAGCCAAAGCCCCGCATGCTCCGTTATACGCCCATCCAATTCATGTTGAGTGAGGCCATAGGCCGAAAAGTCCAACCACAGCAAATAACTTCCCTCCGGCTCAACAAAGTGGATTTTGGGCAGATGCGTCCTCAAAAATGCACGCGTGAAACGCATATTCTCCAGCAAATAGGCTTTGAGCGCCTCAAGCCACGCAGCCCCTTTTGCATAGGCGCTTTGGCAAGCAAGCAGCCCCAGCATGTTCAACTGGGCATAGCCACTTCGGTGGATTTCTGCTTTCAGCTTCTCGCGAAGCTTGGCATTTTTCACAAAAATATTGGAGGCTTGCAAGCCCGCCAGGTTAAAGGTTTTGCTGGGTGCGGTGGCGAGGATGGCGTTTTCGTTCAAAGTGCCAAAGCAGGTATGCGTGTGCCCCGGCCAGACAAAGTCACAATGAATTTCATCCGAAAAAACAAGCACACCGTGCCGCGTGCATATTTCATTCATCTGCTCAAGCTCGCCCCGTGTCCATACCCGCCCCACGGGGTTGTGGGGGTTGCACAGAATGAAGAGTTTGACGTTGTGGCCCTCTATTTTTCGCTCGAAGTCCTCAAAGTTGATGGAATAGCTTCCCTCTCTATAGAGCAGGGGGTTGGTGAGAAGTGCCCTCCTGTTGCTGCGTATTATTTCATAGAAGGGGTGGTAGACGGGTGTTTGGATGAGGATGGCCTCACCCGGCTGGCTATATGCGCGTATGGCTTGAGCCAGCGCGAAAACAACGCCGGGCGTTTTCAGGGTTTCGCTCCTTGAGGGGGCATAGCCAAAGTGCGACTTAAACCAGGCGCTCACCACCTCATAATAGTCGTCTTTCACATCGCTATAGCCGAAAATTCCGTGACGGACGCTCCTTTGCAAGTCTTCCAAAACTTCGGGTGGAGCAGAAAAATCCATGTCGGCAACCCACAGCGGCAAGAGCCCCTCGGGTTTTCCGCGCTCTTGGGCAAAGTCATATTTTATGGCGTTGGTGCCGCGACGCTCGGCCATAAAGTCAAAGTCATATTTCATTTCATCGCCTTTTCTAAGTCCGCCATAATGTCCTCCGCTGCTTCAATGCCCACTGAAAGACGCAGCAGCTTGTCGTCTATTCCCCGCTTCAGCCGCGCAGGCTCCGGTACATCCGCGTGTGTCTGCGTCACCGGGTATGTTATTAACGTCTCCACGCCGCCCAGGCTTTCGGCAAACAGAATAAGCTGGGTGTTGTTTAAAACAGCCTTCGCCGTTTCTGCGCTGTCCATGGAAAAGCTCATCATCCCCCCAAAACCCCGCGCTTGTCGCTGAGACAATGCATAGGCGGGGTGCTCCGGAAGGCCAACATAGTGCACCTCCCTCACCTTCGGCTGCGCCTTAAGCCATGTGGCCACTTTCATCGCATTCTCCTGCGCTTTTTGCATGCGGAGGGCGAGCGTTTTGATGCCTCGGGTGAGGAGAAACGCATCAAAAGGTGACAACACGGCGCCGATGGTATTTTGAAGGAAGCGGAGTTTTTGAGAGAGCGCCTGAGTGCGGAGGACGAGAAAGCCCGCCAGGGTGTCATTGTGCCCCGAGAGGTATTTCGTTCCGCTGTGGACAACAACATCCGCGCCCAAAGCCAGGGGGTTGCAGAAATAGGGTGTCAAAAATGTATTATCCACAATGAGAAGAATTTCTCTGCTCCCCAGGTGTTTTTTAACCCCGCTGATGTCCGTCACCTTGCTCATGGGGTTTGTGGGGCTTTCTATAAACACAGCTTTTGTCCTGTCCGTTATGGCCGCATTGAGCGCCGCCAGCTGGGAGCTATCCACATAGCGGACGAGGACGCCGTTTTTTTGGGAGATGCTGTCAAACAGCCGGATGGAGCCACCATATAAGTCATCGGTGGCCAGCACCTCGTCGCCGGGCGAAAACAGCTCCATCAACGTCGCTATGGCCGCCATCCCACTCGAAAAGGCCAGCGCATCCACACCCCCTTCCAGCGCGGCAAGCAGTTTTTCAACGTGCTCTCGCGTCGGGTTTTGTGTACGGGAATAGTCATAGCCCGTGCTTTGCCCGACGCCCGGGTGCGCAAAGGCGGCCGATTGATAAATGGGAGTGGCCAGCGCACCGGTGGAATGTGTCGCATCGCGCACAGCATGAATACAGGCCGTTTCCAGTTTCATCCCCAGAAGCTCCTTCTCTCTTGAAATCCGCATGGACATGTTGAATGGACATGTTGAATGGACATATTTTATTGACATATTCAAAAAACAAAAACATACTATTGTTATCTGTTTAATAAACTTAATCAGGAGGCCTCAAAAATGTCAAGAGTTGCGAACAGCTTAACAGAGCTTATTGGGAAAACCCCTTTGCTGCGTCTCAATGGATATGAGAGAAAGCGAAAACTTAAAGCCATTCTCATGGGGAAGCTGGAATATTTCAATCCAGCGGGCAGTGTGAAAGACCGGGTGGCCTTGGCCATGGTTGACGAAGCGGAGAAGCGTGGAAAGTTGAAAGCGGGCTCTGTCATTATTGAGCCGACCAGCGGCAATACGGGCATAGGGCTTGCGTTGGTTGCTGCGGCGCGGGGATACCGTGTCATTCTGACCATGCCTGAGACGATGAGTGTGGAGCGTCGCAAGTTGCTGGCTGCCTATGGTGCAGAGCTTGTGCTGACCGAGGGGGCGAAGGGGATGAAGGGGGCCATTGCCCAGGCAGAAGCCTTGGCTGCCGAGACGCCGGGCGCGTTTATTCCCGGCCAGTTTGTCAACCCTGCCAACCCTCAAATCCACAGGGAGACGACGGGCCCCGAAATTTGGGAGGATACGGGTGGCCAAGTGGACCTTTTCATATCCGGCATTGGCACGGGCGGAACCATGAGTGGGGTGGGGGAATACCTCAAATGGCAAAACCCCAAGCTGAAAGCGGTCGCTGTTGAGCCGGATGACTCGCCCATGTTGTCCGAAGGGTACGCCGGCCCGCACAAACTCCAGGGCATAGGTGCCGGCTTTGTTCCAGAAATATTAAATAGGGATATTTATGATGAAATTATAAGGGTTAAAACCGAGGATGCCTTCCAAAGCGCGCGCGACGCTGCGCATACCGAGGGCTTGTTGATGGGCATCTCTTCCGGGGCGGCGCTCTGGGCGGCCACCCAAGTGGCTTTGCGTGCGGAAAACCAAGGCAAAAGCATTGTGGTTGTTTTTCCTGATGGGGGCGAGCGATATTTGTCCACTGCGCTGTTTGAAGGCTGAGGTGAAACCTCATTTAGGGGCTATGCGCTCCACCCTCCAACTCCCTGCCTCCTCTCTTTCGTCCTCAAGCTCTATTTTTCTTCATGCATGGCCGCATGCCACGCGCCGTTGAAAATTCCCTCTTTCATTATCCGCACTGCCGGCACCAATGAGCAGTGCCGGCTTTGCCGGAACGGCCACCTGCCCGCTATACCCTTTGGGCCTTGCTGCCCTCTCCCCTCGTATGCCTGGTTTGAAGCCACTCGCCCCCTTCGTCGAAGTTTGCTCACCAACAGTCTAGCTTTTTAGAGCATAACCGTCTCGATAGTGAACGCTATGACTACATTGTCTCTATTTTCATTCGAGGCATGTTGACTTAACTCTCCGTAAACAGGAATTTTTTTAAAAACCAGCGACTTGGCATGTCTATTGCTATGCCTTATGGTCAGAAGTGAGAAAGTGGTGGCTGAGTTGTTCAGACAACAAAGCCAGTGGGTGGCAGCAGGGGTTGAATGCTCAGCAATGGGTTGAGGCAGCAGGTAGCGGGCGCAGGTAGCGGGCAGAGGCAGTGGCAGGGGCGTTGGCAGCAGGGCGAGGCAACAGGTAGCGGGCAGAGGTGGTGGCGTTGGCAGCAGGGCGAGGCAACAGGTAGCGGGCAGAGGCAGTGGTGTTGGCAGCAGGGCGAGGCAGCAGGTAGCGGGCAGAGGTGGTGGCGTTGGCAGCAGGGCGAGGCAGCAGGTAGCGGGCAGAGGTGGTGGCGTTGGCAGCAGGGCGAGGCAGCAGGTAGCGGGCAGAGGCAGTGGCGTTGGCAGCAGGGCGAGGCAGCAGGTAGCGGGCAGAGGTTGGGGCGTCAGTTGAGGGTGGGGGGCGAGTGGGGGTGGCGAGGGTTTTTCGAGTGCGGGTTGGATCCGGTGAAGGTTCGAAAAAAGGTGTGGGTGGGTTGTCGAGTGCAGGGTTTTGGCGAGGAGCAGGGCTCGACAATCCACCGTTTTTAGAAGCGAGCAAGTCCTAACTTAGCGTGGAGAAGCAACTCAAGGGAGGCGGTATGGGCCGTAATGTCGTGAAAAAGCAGAGTGTGGAGGGGGTTGGGCGGCGTGAGGGCGGCGTAGGTGGTGAAGGCAGTGGAAGAGGTGAAGGCAGTGAACGAGGTGAAGGAGTGACGGCGTACAAGGGAGCTTTTCAAAACTGCATTGCGCGTCGTTTGGAGCAGTTGAAACGGTGGAACAAACAGGAGGATGGAAAATGGATATGTTAGGACAAAAATTGGGGAAAGTGGTCGTTCAGTTGATAACAGTGACAGCGGGAAATCCGAAACCACTGCCGACGCCACCAAACCCTATTAAACCTTGAAATTAACAGTTTAACGGACGGTGCCCCAAAGCACAAAGGCCGACCATTGCTCCACGCGGGCATGGCCGGCCATTTTTGTTTGGGCTTTGGAAAGCGCCCAGGCAGGCTCTTCCAGGCCGCCTTCGGCATAGAAATGCTGCATAAACTCAGCTGAAACAGCATCTTCCATGCTGCGCAAGCTGGCCACCACCTGGCGGCTGCCTGCGGCCAAAAAGCTGCCGCTCAAACTCATGAGGCCCTCACCATCCCAACTTTTGGCCGAGGCACAGCTGGAGAGCACAACGGTTTGAGGCGCAAGCCCGCGCTCAAGCAGCTCATGCGCATAAAGCTTCCCGTCGGCCAGTCCAATATTTGCACCCTCCGTCTCAATATGAGTATGCGCGGCCAAATGCAAAAATTGAGCGCCCGAAAGTCGCTCAAACACTGAGCGTCGGGCCCGCACCCCCAAAAAGGGCGCGGCCTTCAAGCGCTGAGCCACTTGCAAGGCCTCGGCCTGCGCATGCGGCAAGTCGCCCGTGGGGTTTCCCACAACCAGCACCTCACCGGCATGCCGCGCGCGCGCGCGCAGCAAGGCAGCCACTTTGAGGCTGGGCGCCCAGGCCATGGCATGGCGTGCGGCCAGCCATTGGCCTTGCACGCGCAAGGCCGCCCAAGGCAGCTTGCGCAGCATGTCTTGCCCCACAATCTGCACGCGCGCGCCTTTGGAGAGCCCTTGAGGCCACAAAAGCACGCCCAGGGCTTCGGCTTCTTCGGGCGAGGAGGGCGACAAAGCAAAAGCCTCAAGGCGCGGTTTAAGCTCCTTCAAAGAGAGCTTTTGCACCTCTTTCAACTTGCCTTCGTGGAACCACAGGCGAAAAAACCATTGCTCTGATGAGAAAAACAATAAAAGCTCATCTGGACTCAAAAGCTCCAAGGCCTTTTCAAAGCTGAGCTTGGAGGCTGTGCTGTCGCTTTCCAAGGGGTCTTTTTCTGTGCGCGCCAAAAGCGCATGCACTTCTTCGGCGCTGCTCAAATGCGGCTTAAGCTTGCTGGAGAGCAGCTCCATGAAGGTGGGCGCCATGAGTCGCTCGGCCACCTCCAAGGCTTCAAACACTTTGCCCTCTTGGATATATTCCTCAAACAGCCACTCAAAAGCCCAGCTGCGTGCGTGCAAAAAACTGCTCCTGTGCCCTGGTGCGGTCAAGCTGCGATGCATGCCCTCATATTGTCTGACGACTTTATTCAGCACCACCTCGGCTTCAAACTTGCGGCCCAGCTTGGCCAATGCATTTCCGCGCAAGATGGCCATCCATTGTCTGTTTGTTTCGGTGAGGCTCTTGTCTTGAGTTTCAGGCAAGATTTCGAGCACCTTTGAATAGTTTTTTTGCTCGGTAGCCAACTCAGCGTGAAACGACAAGACGTCTGCGCTGACAGGAGTGGTCAAAAGGCGCAAGTGTTCATTCAAGGCAGCTTCGGCCTTGTCGAGTTGTCCTTGGTGCATATGAGCTCTGGCCAAGCCATACCAAGCTGGCTGGCAGGCATCATCGCAATGTTTGTTTGCACTGAAGCTCAACAGGCGCAGAAACTGTTGCTCGGCCAAGGCCCACCGCTCTTGGCGCAAGCTTTGAAAAGCACGCAAAAGCAAGAGAGAGCGGTGCTCTTGGTGGCTCTTGCTTTTTTGCCGATGCAAGGTTTCAGTCAGAGACAAGGCTGTTTCAGCAGCCAATTCATTGCCCCGCCACATCTCAATGATGTGCAACACCGTCAAGAGGGCCACTTCGGTTTTGAGGTCGGCTTGCTCTTTGAGCTCATGAAGGCCGCGCTGCACCCAAGCCGCACTGTCTTCAAGCTTGTTGTCATAAAGGCTCATCCAAGCCAACAAATAAGCTGCACGGCCTGCAGCTCTTTGGTCTTTGGGGGCATGGGTTCCATGCTGCTGCAAAGCTTCGGCATAGGCCTCTTCCAAAAGGCTCTTGGCTTGGTCGCGCTGTCCACGCTCGAGGGCAGCTGCACCCAACAAATAGAGCGCCTGGGGCTTGCGGGGTGTTTCCAGCAAAAGCGTGCACAAGCGCTCCACTTCATCCAAGTTTGAAAGCTGGAAGTGGCTTTCGGCAGCCAGGGCCAAGTGGCGCGTTTTTTTGTTTTTGGCATGGGCTTTTTCGCATAGCGGCGCCGCCTGCACAAAATCCTCTGCTTCAAAGGCCTCTTCGCAGCGCCTTTCCACGGAGCAAGCCATGGCGCCACTCCAAAAAAGGCAAAAACTGAGCCCAACAGCATTTTGAGTGCGCATATATGTAACATTTGGTCTTGCCAAGCGCCAAAACCATATCATGTCCGTTCTGAGGGAGGAAGCCATGCCATTCAAAACCTTCAAAGCGCGCCCTTCCCCGTGGGTGGCGCCCAAAGCTTGGGGTTTGGGCGGGGGGCAGCTGTTTTTCCTTTGCGCGCTTTGCAGCTTCTTTCACCTTAAAGGTCGCCAGCTTTCCACTTTTGGTATAACTCTTGAGGACATGTCGGGCCTTCCCTCCAAAACTTCTGACGAGGCTGTGGATCAGCAATGTCAAAAGCTCATCCACCAAGGAGCCTTGCATGCAGCCCTGGAGTTGTTGATGGATGCCTATGGTTCATCCATTTATGCCTTTGTCTGCAATATGTTGCGCGACCCAAACACAGCTGCGGATGTTTTGCAAACCACCTTTGTGCAGGCCTATAATAACCTTTTGGGCTTTGAGAAAAAATTTTCCTTTCGCATATGGTTGTTTACCATTGCGAAAAACCGCGCCATCGACCATTTGCGCGCTGCGCGGCGCAAAGCAAAAATATCTATGCGCGTGGATGAGATGATGGACGTCTCGGATTCCAGCCCTTTGGCAGATCAACTCATCCACCACCAACAAATGGTGCAAAGCCTGGAGCAATGCCTTGAAGAGTTTCGCTCGCAAACCAAGGACTCCAGCTCGCTGCTCACCTTGCTTTTGCGTTTTCGCGAAAACCTGTCTTATGAGCAAATGTCCAAAATTTTGGGGAGCTCCACCGTGGCTTTAAGGGTGCGGATTACCCGGGCTTTGCCCAAGCTTAAACGATGCATGGAATCCAAAGGGAGAAGGTTGTGAACGAGTGTACACGCTTCGAAAATGAAGGGTTGGAAGTAGACATGCTTTCAGCAGAATTCACCCAGCACTTGCAAGGGTGCAAGCCCTGCCAACAAGCCCAAAGCAGCTATGAAAAGCTGGCTTCGCTGCTCAGGCAGTGCCAAGCGCCCGCGGCTTTGCCTCTGGGTTGGAAAGAAAAGGTGTGGTGTGCCATCCAAGCCCAGGAAAAACAAAAGCTTGCGCCCTCATGGTGGGAGCGGTGGTGCATGGCCATACGGGCATACCGCTGGGCTTTGGGGGGCTTGGCCACCGCCACGGTGTTGGCTGTGGTTTTCGTCTCCTTGGAGTTGCACCACAGCGTTTCGCAAGAGAGCGTTTTAAAAACGCCTTTTTCACAAACGGCCGCCTTTTCCTGGAGCATTTATGACAGCTCCGCCTCCTCATTCCGCAACACAGAGGGCGCCAAGGTGGGCAATGAAATTCATGTCAACGCCCATATTCCGCCCTCCTCTCAGGTAGCCCTCTTCGTCTATGTGCACGAGCAACTGGTTTTCTCTTGCTCCTCCTCTGCGCCGGGGCCACATTGCCAACACGCGGAAAATACGTTAAAAGCCCAAATTCCCTTGGAAAAAATAGGCCTCTATCGCGCCTTGTGGGTTGTTTCTGCTGAGCCCCTCTCTGTGTCCGGGAAAAATTTCGACGCAGATGCCGCAAGCCTTTTGCACAGGGGAGCCAATATACAACACCCCTTTGTCCTTGAGGTTTATTAAAGGAGCGCCGGGCTTTAGGCTTTCAAAAACCCTAGACCGCTTTCACTTTGACATGATCTCTTCGTTGGGCTCCGGTTTCGCTCAGGTCATGCACTTAAGTGCACTCCCATCGCGAAATCCTCGCCCGCCTCGACCTCATGCCAAATTGAAACCGGTCTGGA
>Ga0099364_10000307_pt1 | contig 81908 bp, 79 predicted proteins | sample TergutTh196P3_FD_73070 | JGI IMG/M metagenome (GOLD analysis project Ga0099364, IMG submission 73070) | Microcerotermes parvus P3 segment gut microbial communities from Pointe-Noire, Republic of the Congo - Th196 P3 | ecosystem: Host-associated > Arthropoda: Insects > Digestive system > Gut ...
CACCTCCGAAACTTCATCGACTTCCGGCGATTCAAACACATCCGAAACCTCTGCAACTTCCGACAGCGACACCACGGCTTCGGGAACTACCGGAACTTCGGAAAGTGCGACTTCGAGCGAGACCTCGACATCAACTTCTGCAACCTCAGAACAGCCCGGCAACGGTAAAATCGTCTACAATCTGCAAAATGACGACACCTTCGGGAAAATCGGTTCGGTCAATGCAGGCGGACACAACTTTGTGCAAATCCGTGATGGTACAGTTACCGCAAACAACGAAACGAAAACCATTTCAATTGCGGGAAGGGGCGGTTCATCCCAGGCACTCCAAATCTCTCTTGCGGGACTGGGTGCAGTCGAAGGCCACTCCTACCAATTCAGCTTTACCGGCAGAATTGAAGTGGAAAACGGCAATTCAGGAAACCAAGATGTATGGGTGAGAGCGGCGGTCGCGAATTCCGGTGACAACATCGGCACCGACTACCTCGCACGGAGACAGGACGTTGCACCGGGTACATCGTTCACACTCACAACAGGGTTAATTACTCAAAGCACGATTGCTTCACAACTTGCGGCGAATCCGCTTACCGTATACAGATTCGGCGGCGCATCGCAAAACACCTATGTAGTCACCGGAATAACAATCATGGTGTTCTGTCCGACGGGATGCCCCGGAAACAACTGCGGCGCATCAACATCGGTCGATTTTAAGAGCCTTACGGCGGCACAACTGGTCGCGGATATAGGAATCGGCTGGAACCTCGGTAACGCATTCGACTCTCACAACGCCAACAACGGTACTATCGGTTACGGGCTCACTACAAGCATTTCCACCCTCGAAACCTTGTGGCACAGTAACCGACCCACCCAAAATTTGATTCGTTCGGTTAAAAGTCAAGGGTTCAACACGATAAGAATCCCGGTGACCTGGTACAAAGTCGCCGACCCGAACAACAACTACGCAATTCGTGCGGAATGGATGGCACGGATTAAAGAAGTGGTTGACTGGGCAATTGAAGAGGATATGTATGTAATCCTCAACACCCATCATGAATATCCGCTGTACGACGGAATGCGTCAAAACGGCGACCTGAACCGTGCAAACGCAATGGTTACGTCATTCTGGACACAAATCGGTAACACTTTCAGAAATTATGACGAAAAACTGATTTTCGAAGGACTGAACGAACCGAGAGACCTGTCAATGCCTTCCGGAGTTTCCGGCGATAACAGGCTGTGGTATGGCGGTTGGTTATCCGATGACCCTGCAGGACAGCTTCCGGCGGGACACACCACGGCACAAACCCTCTCGGAAGAACAACAGCACTTCCACTACACAAGGATTAATCAGCTTAACCAAACCTTCGTCAATGCGGTAAGAGCAACCGGAGGAAACAACGACCACCGAATCCTTATGGTGACACCGTATGCGGCAAGCGGTCAGCGTTGGAATTCAAGAGGGCCGCTCGATAACTTCCGCCGACCGACCGACCCGAAAAACCCCGATGTAAACAAATTCGCGCTGTCGATTCATATGTATGAGCCGATTACCTTTGCGATGAGCTCGGGAAGCAGTTATCAAGCATGGGGAACGGGAGAATCCACCGAAGCCAGAATCATCACACTGTTTGACAGAATCCAGTCACGCGCACGCGATGCGAACATCAATATGCCGGTCATAATGGGTGAGTGGGGTTCGACCAATAACAACAACACTGCTCAAAGGGCGACCCACGCCGAACTCTATGTGAAACACGGAACTTCCCGCGGTTTCAGAATGATTGTGTGGGATAACGCCGCAAACGGTACAGGGGAAGAAAACCTCGGACTGTTCAACCGTTCAAACGGAAACGTTAACAGCGGATACGGTGCGATTATCGACGCTATGAAACGCGGCAGATGGAATTAGCCGAGAGCAAAACAAGAGCCGCAGTGCGACCGGCTCTGCCGGTCGGCAGGCGGCTTGACGAATCAAGAAGCAAAACAAGAGCCGCAGTGCGACCGGCTTGACGAGTCAAGAAGCAAAACAATAGCCGATTGTGAAAAGACGGGGGTATCATTGGCGAGAATCAATGATACCTCCAACTTTTATTACTTATTCAAAAGGGGGAGACCATGAAAAAACTGTTTTCTTTCAAAAAAATGGCGACTAAAATCGCATTTCTCGTAACAGCCTCGGTGGTGATTGTCGGAGGCGCGGCTTGTGCGTATATGCAAACGAGAATCATTACCGAAATCGATAACCATGCCCGGCTGTATCTGCAATATCAACTGAAGTCTTCTGCGGAAGTAAGCGAAGATGCGTTCAACGATGCCATGTACAAAGTCCATGCACTGAACGACTTTGCGGAGGTTGTTTTCGAACCCAATTTGTACATATCAAATCCCGAAAACTACTTTGACAATGTCGTGCGGGATGAAATGAACGACTACATCAGCAACATGGTGCGGAAAAGCAGATATATTTCAGCGGCTTACTTCGCAGTTGACCCGAATTTAGCGGGTTCCCCGTTAGTCAATGAAGTGTATTTCGAGCAGGACGGCAATGAAGTCGTTGAAGTCGAAGCGCAGACGTATGAAGAATATCAAGACAAGAATTCTCCCGATATAGAATGGTTTTACGGTCCGTTTACTTCGGGAAAACCGTACTGGACAGGGGTGTATATGTGGGAAGGTAACGGAATCCAAGGCTATTGCGTAAGCTACACCGAACCGCTTATCATCAACGGAAAGACCGTCGGGGTTGTCGGCGCGGATATCTTTATAGAGGATATTGAAGCTTCGATTGCGAACATTGAGCTGTACGAAACCGGGTTCGCTATGCTGAAAGACAACGACAACGTTTTCGTGGACTCAATCAAATCTTCGGCATTGAGTTCGGGCGATAAAGAATATCTTGAAAAAACCGCCACCGAGAACGGCGGAGAAGTGTTCTTGATTCGACTGGGCGGAAAAAAATATCTTGCGGCACAAATCGACCTGGCGAACGGATTCTCTATGTATGCAATCGTACCGCAGGGAGAAGCTATGGCGGAAGTCACCGCTTCTATGATTCGGTTTGCGATTATCTTCATTTCGGTTGTAATATTAGTGGTGATTGGTTCGTACTTTATCGGGAAGAAGTTCAGCAGACCGGTGGTCACGCTGACTGATTTCTTGAGCAAAGCGGGAAAAACCGGGGATATCGTGCTAACCCCGAATGAAGAACGGGTTCTGACGGAATTAACACTGCTTTCCGACGAAATCGGGCAGTGTGCGGGGGCATCGCGGGAATTCTTTCGTCACGTAAACAACATCGCAGTGTTGCTTGAATCGGTCTCACAAGGGGACTTGACGGTCAAGTCGGAGGTACTTTCCGAAAGGGATATACTCGGCAAGTCACTCACCCACATGATTGATAAACTGGGTGAATTGTTCGGCGAAATCGATATGTCATCCGACCATGTTACTTCAGGGGCGGCGCAAATCGCCGACGGTGCGAGTTTGTTGGCATCGGGTTCGACCCAACAGGCGGCAACACTGGAGGAACTCTCGGCTTCGATTGCCGATATTTCCAACAAGAGTATTCAAAACGCCGAACGTACCGGTGAAGCTTCATCGTTGGCGGTAAAAATCATGCAAAAAGCCGAAAAGGGCAGCACCCAAATGACCAACATGATTACCGCAGTTAACGAAATAAACGAAGCGAACCAGAGCATCTCGAAGGTAATCAAGGCTATAGACGATATTGCATTCCAAACCAACATACTCGCGCTTAACGCCGCGGTCGAGGCGGCGCGGGCAGGTGCGGCGGGAAAAGGATTCGCGGTTGTAGCGGAAGAAGTCCGTAACCTTGCGGCGAAGAGTGCGCAATCAGCGAAAGAGACCGAAATGCTGATTGCTAATTCCATGGAAAAAGCCGAACTGGGAACGCAAATCGCGAACGAAACCGCAGAAAGCCTTAAAGAAATAGTCGAAGGGATTGAGACGAGCAGTGAAATCATCGCTGAAATCGCCCGTTCATCAGACGAACAGACCGGGGCGGTCGGGCATATCAACACCGCCGTTAACGAGGTGACTTTGGTGGTTCAACAGAACTCCGCCACATCGGAGCAGAGTGCGGCTTCCTCTCAAGAGATGAGCGAGCGCTCCTTCCAACTGAAAGAACTGATTAAACAGTTTAGGTTGAAGTAAAATTAAGACTTTCAAAAAAACCGGGAAGCTTCCCGGTTTTTTCTGTTTTTAAATCATTGTAACACATTTTCGGCGTTTACATATAGTAGAGCATGAAACGTTTCACAAACTTTTAGAAGGAGGAAAAGACAATGTTCGGAAATAATAATTGCTGCTGGATTATTCTCATTCTGCTCTTCTGTTGCGGCGGATTCGGCGGAAACGGCTGTGGAAACGGTTGCGGATGCGGCTGTGGAAACGGTTGCGGAAACGGCTGCGGCTGCGGAAACGGTTGTGGAAACAACTGCTGCTAATCCCACCCTACGCTCTCTCCTACGTCTTCTTACTTAACGCAAAACCTCGGCGGAAAAATCTGCCGAGGTTTTCGTGTTGAGTTTGACGTTATCAATTATCAATTATTAATATCAATCAAATTCGCCATTCCCGCTAATTTCTTCAGAATCTCGAACACATCTGCGATTGCAGGGGACTCCCCGCCGGTGATTCGTGCGGCGTTCCACGCGGGAGTATCGGGTTTGACTACGCTTTCCATGCCGGCGAGATATTTGAGGATTTCGAGGGCATCAGCTATCCCGATTGTGTCATTTCCCAGTACATGACCGGGACTTAACTTCCCGAATCCGACAATAGTGTATCTGCCGAGTCCGGAATTTCTATATGCCGACATCGCGCTTATGGGAACGTATATTGTCAAAGAATCATCAAACATACGGTTAGTAGATGGTGGAATTGCCCCCGTAAAAATCACTGAAACCAACGACGTGCAACCATAGAACGCATAATTTCCTATTCCCTCAACGCTACTGGGGATTATGATTGAAGTCAAGGAGATACAATCATAGAACACCGACTGTCCTATCCACGTAACACTGTCGGGGATTATAATCGAAGTCAATGACCTGCAACCTGCAAACACCAAACTTTCTATACTCGTAACACTGTTCGGAATCGTAATTGAAATCAAAGACGTGCAATCATAGAACACCGAATATCCTATCCACGTAACACTGTCGGGGATTGTGATTGAAGTTAAGGACGTACAGCCCTCGAATGCCGAATCTCCTATCCTCGTAACGCTGTTACCTATTGTGATTGAAGTCAAAGACGTGCAACCCCGGAACGCATTTTCTCCTATACTCGTAACGCTGTCGGGGATTGTAATCGAAGTCAAAGACGTGCAACCTCGGAACGCATTTTCTCCTATACTCGTAACGCTGTCGGGGATTGTAATCGAAGTCAAAGAGGTACAACCATAGAACGCATAACTCCCTATACTCGTAACGCTGTTACCTATTGTGATTGAAGTCAATGACGTGCAATCCCGGAATGCATAATTTCCTATCATCGTAACGCTATCGGGAATTGTAATCGAAGTCAAAGAGGTACAACCATAGAACGCATCTTCTCCTATCCTCTCAACGCTGTTGCCTATTGTGATTGAAGTCAACGACCTGCAACCCCTAAACGCATCTTCTCCTATCCTCTCAACGCTGTTGCCTATTGTGATTGAAGTCAATGACGTGCAACCCCTGAACGCATAACTCCCTATAATCGTAACACTGTCGGGGATTATGATTGAATTCAAAGAGGTACAACCATAGAACGCATAACTCCCTATACTCGTAACGCTGTTACCTATTGTGATTGAAGTCAAAGACGTGCAATCCCGGAATGCATAATTTCCTATTCTCTCAACGCTATCGGGAATTGTAATTGAAGTCAATGACGTGCAACCCCAGAACGCATCTTCTCCTATCATCGTAACACTGTCGGGGATTTCTACTGTAAGTACATCGGTGGGATTTATGCCACCTCGGCTACTCCAACCCCTAGTTCCGTCATTAGTAGTGACAGTGAGCGTTCCGGTTGAACGGTCGAAACTCCAACCGTTGCCGGAGACTACGTTTGCCTCGACAATCACCGCCGGAATCGCCGAAATTACCATTACCACTGCAAGAATCGTTGAAATAATTCGTTTTTTCATGTTCATCTCCCCCTGTTGACAATATTGATTAATTTCCTTTTTTTGATTCTATCATATTTTGGAAAAAAAGTCAATCCCGCAAAAGGAAAAAATCCGCTTGACAAAATGTGAGCGAATATGATATAATATTCTTTAGTAAGGGTACACCTACACGGTGGCGGTCGAATCTTCCCTCTGTAAAGGGGGTGAGTTGCATGACTACATTAGAGATTTTTACTTTAATAATAGTTATCTGCTATGTCATTGAATTAATGCAGAACAACAATAACCAAAAGAAATAACCGCCCTGCCTAAGAAGCTGCGGTTATTTCAACGCAATCTTTGAGGGCGACCGTCATACGGTGTGCCCTTACCTATTTCCTATTATAACACGCTTCCGCGCTCTTGTCAATACCTTTTTCGAATTTCTTCAACAAAACCTCACCCCCGACAAGGGGGTGAACTTGTTCACCGAACACGTTCCTCCCGAAACGCCTTGAAAGCTTCAATCTCATCAGTAGTCGGCTCGTCCTCCTCTATATCGTCCCACGTTTTGATTTTCAACGAAAACGTATCCTTTGCATAAAGAAGAATTTGCATTGCTTCGTTCTCCCCTACAAAATCCAGTATACTCAATAATTGCTGTTTTGCTGTCATGATTCTCCTCCCCCTCTTTATATCACCCCCATTACTCATCAACCCCCTCAAACCTCACCCCCCACACCAAAGTGCAGGGGGTGAATGTTTACTTAGTTACGAAATGTGGATTAATCGCCGCCGTCACCTTGAGGGAGAGGGGGATAAGTTCCGAAAATGCGGTTTCTTCCGCGGTCACCTTGAACAGCATCCCAAGCGTCACCGTCCCACGTAGCCAAATCATGTCCTGTACCGAAGTCCCATGCTACAGCGATAATCGCGCCGCGGTCATCAGTGTAGATGACACCTTCGCCCGCACTCAAACTCGGAGTTTCGCTGTTGAAAGCTTCCACGTATTCCTCGGTAGCGTCACTGATTTCAGCAGCAGCCCCTGTTGCTTTAGTGATTGTAGCTGTATTTCCGGTAGGAACACCACCGCTATAAGCCGAAGCCCACGTGTCCCTATTGTTGCTGTCAAACGTGGACATGATTGACGACAACGAGTTATGGATGGTTTTCGCTTCCGAGTCTGCCGATGAAATACGAGAGTTGGTTACGTAGTTCATCAGAATCGGGATGAGGATTGCCGCTAACACGGCGATGATTGCGATTACCACAATCAGTTCGATAAGGGTGAAACCCTTCTTGGCCTTCATGGCCTGTAATTTTCTGATAGTCATGAAAATTACCTCCTTCTTTAGTAATACTAAAATTTTTTATGTTTAACCTCGCAAGGTTAAATCCGTGATTAGGGTGTCAAGCAACCTGCCGTCGGGCAAAGCCCGCCGCGCCGTTGCTCTTCTTTCAGCAAATCCGTGATTGGGTTTTCTGCCATGCCAGAAACTGCTCATCTACATATGCCACATCAACCGGGTCCATAATCGACCGTTGTCGAAGAAGAGCTTCTTCCAGACCGACAACTTTAATATCCATATTCTGATGTTTAAGCATTAGTAAATCATGGTACGATGACTTCAAATCAAACTCCTTGTTTATTCCTCTTCAGAAGCAAACGGGGTAAGAATTTTCTTGCGTTCTTCATCAGGTGTTGTTCCGTTAGCTGTTGCCAACGTAGTGTAAATGACTTTTCCTATCGCAGCATAATTTTTTTCTTCAAACAGGATTGCCAATTTTGTGTAATCTGAAACGATTTCTACTCTATTCGCCATTATCGAATTCCTTTCTGTACCTCTAAGCCCCGCTCAATCGTCTTCTAATTCAACCACCAGTTTTTCGACATAAGCGACTTCTTCCTGTGACATGACTGCTTTTGTCTCTTGTATAGCTTTATTCAAACCTTTGACTGTTATTCCCGCATTTTCCTGTTTGATTCTCAACAATCTGAAAAGCGAAGAGTTGGTTGAAAGTTTTATTCCGGCACTGTCAGCCATTATCGAATTCATTTCTGTACCTCATGCTACTATTATATTATGCAGAATCTGTTTTGTCAAGTAGTTTTTTTCAAATTTCCACAAGTTTGTAGAAATTCCACAAATAGGAACAGCGTTTTTTGTGCAACTTGCACAAAAAACTCGAGGGAAGAGCCTATCTTTATTCATTTTCATCATCAGATTCGTCCGATTCGTTGTCTTCCGCTTCATCGACTTCTTCTGTTTCTTCGACTTCCTCGACCGCTTCGCCCGCTTCTTCTGCGGCGGCAGCTAAGATTTCGGCTTCGTCGGCTTGTTCGACTTCTTCGAGTTCGGCGGAATCGTCATGTTCGGTTCGGGTGAAAGTCACGACCCTGCCTTCGGGGGAGAGTTTCATCACACGAACGCCGTAACCGTATCGGCTCATCGGGCGCAGGTCGTTGGCGCGGATTCTGATAATGACCCCGTCATCGTTGATTAGAATCACGTCGTCATCGGTATACAGTGTTCTCACACCACAGACTTTGCCTTTCTCGGGGTTCATTTTATAGTTCATTACCCCATACCCCCCGCGATTTCTCTTGGGATAACTCGAAATCACGGTTCGTCTGCCCATTCCTTTTTCGGTGACGGTCATAATGGTGGATTCATCGTCGTAGACCTTAGTTGCACCTACGACGTAGTCGGCTTCATCGTAATCGCCGCGGAATTTGATTGCTTTTACTCCGCGGGTGACTCTTCCGGACGGTCGTATAATAGACTCATCAAAATGAATCGCCCTGCCGTTTCGTGTAGCGATAATGACCGAGCTGTCGCCTTCGGTCAGGTGAGCGGCGGCGATTTCATCGCCTTCCACCAGTGTAATCGCACGGAGTGCTTTTTTCCGTACGTTTTTGTACATAGAAAGCGGGGTACGTTTAATCAGTCCGTTTTTGGTAACACAAACAAAGAACTTGTTTTCGGCGAAGTCGGACGTTTTAAGCATGGCGGCAATCCGCTCATCGGGTTGGAGTTGCAGGAGATTGACTATATTCGTCCCCCTCGACTGTTTTGAACCCTCCGGGATTTCGTAGCCTTTAAGCCGATACATATTTCCGAGGTTTGTCACCAACAGAATCATGTCATGCGTGGACGCGATGAACATATTCTCGACAAAATCTTCATCCCGCTGTTTCATACCGGAGACCCCTCTGCCGCCTCGCCTTTGCAGGTTATAGACTTCCACGGCTTGCCGCTTGATATACCCGATGTTGGTATAAGTCAAAACGATTTCTTCCACGGGAATCAAATCTTCGATATCGACTTCGCCGCTCACCGCTTCGATTGAGGTTCGGCGTTCGTCATTGTATTTTGAACGAATCACGTCCAACTCATTCGAAATGACCTTGAGGATATTCTTACGGTCACTGAGAAGGGTTTGATAATCGGTGATTTTAACGTTCAATGCTGTCAATTCTTCTTCTATATCGATTCGACCGAGTTTTGTCAACTGAATAATACGCATGTTCGCAATAGCTTCCGACTGGATTTCGGTAATCCCGAATCGTTCAATCAAGCGGGATTTCGCTTGAGCGGGGTCATCGGACGAGCGGATTATGGCAATAACTTCATCAATATGATTAATTACCAGCATAAACCCTTCAAGAATGTGTGCACGCGCCTGCGCTTTCTTCAACTCGAACTGTGTGCGGCGGGTGACTACCTGTTCTTGAAACTCGATGTATTTTTCCAACATCTGTTTCAAATTAAGGATTTTCGGTTCGCCGTCAACCAGGGCGAGCATAGTCACCCCTACAGTCACCTGCAATTGGGTGAAACTGTACAGCTTACTCAAAATCACGTTTGCGTTAGCGTCCCGCTTTAACTCGACAACTATTTTCATACCGCGGCGGTCGGATTCATCCCGCAACACCGCAATTCCTTCGAGACGTTTATCCTTCATCAAATTGCCCATGTTTTCGAGCATATTTGAAAGATTCACCATATATGGGATTTCGGTTATCACGATTCGCGTATGGTTCTTTTCTTCGACAATTTCGGCTTTCCCCCGCAGAATAATTTTGCCTTTACCGGTGTAGTAAGCCGAGCGTATTCCCGAATAGCCCATGATAATCCCCCCGGTCGGGAAGTCCGGGCCTTTCACCACCGTCATCAGCATATCCACCGGGATTTCCTCATCCGACAACAGCATCAACTGAAGTGCGTCAATCATCTCGCCAAGATTATGCGGCGGAATGTTCGTCGCCATACCCACCGCGATTCCCGTTGAACCGTTCACCAACAAATTCGGGAAACGAGACGGTAATACCGACGGCTCGGTGCTCCGGTCATCATAGTTAGGCACGAAATCAACCGTGTCTTTGTTTATATCCGAGAGCATTTCGGAAGAAATCCGCGCCAACCGCGACTCGGTATAACGCATATGCGCGGGCGAATCCCCGCCGATTGAACCGAAGTTTCCGTGACCCTCGATTAAAGGATACCGCAACGAAAAATCCTGCGCCATACGAACAAGTGCATCATAAACGCTCTGGTCTCCGTGCGGGTGGTAAGATTTCAGCACTGCACCCACCGTAGCCGCGCATTTACTGAACGGCTTGTCGTGGGTCAACCCCTCTTCCAACTGGGCATAGAGAATCCGGCGATGAACAGGCTTCAACCCATCGCGAACGTCCGGCAATGCACGAGAAACTATAACCGACATCGAGTATTCGAGGAATGAGCGTTTCATCTCATGCTCAATATCGACCTCCAGAAGGTTCTCATTCTCATGTAGTTTTGCTCTTTCAAGTTCCATATTTTTATGACCATGCCACCCCCTGCACAAATCCCGACAGAGATTGCAACAGGACGGTCAGCCCTTTCTTCGGATAGAAATCCATAATCTAATTCAGTATATCATAAATCAAAGGAAATGTAAACCATTATAATATAGAAAAATCAGATTTTAAAAATATTATTACTCCGCTTGTCAAGAGCGACTCGGGGACAGCCACTCCACCCCGAATTCGGTAACAATCGCCGTAATCAACGAAGCGGGGGTTACATCGAAAGAGGGGTTGAAGCATTTCACGCCGACCGGGGCAACACGTTCCGCGAAATACAAATCGGTAATTTCACCGGAATCACGTTCTTCTATAACGAAATCTGCGCCGCTCTTCGCCGATGAATCAATCGTAGAAGACGGGCAGAACACATAAAAAGGAATTCCGTAGTGTTTTGCCAAAATCGCCAGTGTGCAAGTACCGACCTTATTTGCAACGTCACGATTTGCGGCAACCCTGTCGCAACCGACGAAAACGGCATTGATTTTTCCTTGAGACATGACAACATTCGCCATGTTATCGCAAATCAGCGTGACATCAACGCCTACATTCATAAGCTCTAACGCAGTGATTCTCGCCCCTTGAAGCAGGGGGCGGGTTTCGTCTGCATAAACCTTGAATTTGAACCCTCGTTCCGACCCTAAAATCAGCGGGCCGAGTCCTGTCCCGTACCGACTCGTCGCGAGCGGCCCGGCATTACAATGGGTGAGAATCCCGTCACCGTCTTTGATTAAATCCAACCCATACTCGGAGATTCTTTTGCACATCTGCACATCTTCGTCATGAATCGCATGACATTCGGCACGCAAATCGCTTGACTTCAACATACGCTCAACCGCCCATGCAAGATTCACGGCGGTCGGTCGCGCAGACTTAACGCAGTCGGCGGCGGCACGCAATTCCGAGACGTTTTTCGTGGTTTTTGAAAGTACATACACAGCATATGCCGCAAAAATCCCGATTGCAGGCGCACCGCGAACCTTCAAGAGTTTGATTGCATCATACATCTCCTCGGCAGTACGAAGCTCGAGGTATTCGATTTTCCCCGGGAGTTTCCGTTGGTCAAGAATTATAATCGAATCTTCATTCGCGGAAAGCCGAATGTTAGTCAAATTCAAATCACCTCCAAATGTTCCAACAGGATTTTAATTCCGATTAACACGAGAATCACACCCCCGGCGATTTCAGCCTTTGACTTCAACTTTGCACCGAACGCGCGACCGATTTTCACCCCGAAAAACGACATGGCAAGCGTGATTATGCCAATCAGCAGTACCGCCGGGACAATACTGACCTTCAAGAACGCAAACGAGACCCCCACCGCCATAGCATCAATACTGGTGGCTATAGCGAGAGGGAGCATTTTTGCGAACGTCAAGCGCGATTTATCCGAAACGTCCGAGACTTCCTGTTGTTCCTGTTTTTGAAAAGCCCCCGCAATCATTCTGCCGCCGAGGATACAAAGCACACCGAAGGCAATCCAGTGGTCGTAACTGATTATATCATCGGCGAAAAGCGTGGCGGCAAAATACCCGATTAACGGCATTCCCGCCTGGAACAGCCCGAAATACGCCCCGACAATCAAGCATTTTTTAGGGGTGACGGATGTCAATGTCAACCCGATACAGATTGCCACGGCGAACGCGTCCATTGACAGCCCGAACGCAGTCAGGGAGAGTTCAACATAATTCATTCTTCATATTTGCAACGGCAGATTTAATCAACACCTTGAACATCGGCGCAGACTTGTCCGCCGCTTCCATCACTTCATCATGGGTCAGCGGATTATCCGACAATCCGCAAGCGAGATTCGCTATACAAGAAATGCCGCAAATCCTCATTCCCGCGTGATTCGCCACCATAGCCTCACACGCGGTACTCATACCGACTGCATCCGCGCCCAACGTACGGAACATTCTCACTTCAGCCGGTGACTCAAAATTAGGCCCGGTTGCCTGGAGGTAGATTCCCTCTTTCAAATCAACACCGTTGGATTTGGCGGCAGCCTGTATAATCGTATTGAGTTTACGGTCGTAAATCGCACTCATATCAGGAAAACGCACCCCGAACTCCTCCATGTTCGACCCAATCAGCGGACTCGTCACAAAAGTACTGATGTGGTCGGTAATCAACATGAACTCACCCGCACCGAAGCTGATTCCTCCTGCCGCATTCGTAAGAAACAGGATTTGCGCCCCCAATTTGCGCATAAGCCGAATCGGCAAGACAGTGTCCTGCATGGAATATCCCTCATAAAAATGAACCCTACCCTGCATAATCACCACCGGAACTTGGTCGATTTTCCCGAAGACGAATCGCCCTTTATGCCCCTGCACGGTGGATTGCGGGAACCCTTCAATCTCCGAATAATCGATTACGGCAACCGTTTCGATTTCGTCGGCAAGCGCACCCAACCCCGAACCGAGTACAAGCGCGACCTTCGGTACAAACCCGTTGAGTTTACCTTTTACGCTTTCGTAACAATTATTTAACTTGACTGTAGCTTCCATGATTCTGTTCTCCTTGTTTATAGTTATTTTTTCTTGATTTGTTTTCATCCCAGTCGTAATTGCGTATTTCCGATGACCCCTGCCACAGGAACGGTTTTCGTCCTGTACTTGTCCGCCTCCGATTCATCCGGCAGAATTCCTTCGCGGTACAATTCCGCCGATTGAAGCGTGGTTTTCGTCAGTCGCATTACCTGAACCCCCTGCGTATCTCTGCTTGCTTTCGGCAGAATTAACGCCGACGAGAAAATCATGACCTTTCCCGCCGCCGATTTCAGCATGAACTCAGGCGGTTCGCCTTCTAAAAGCGAATCTGCGTTCGGGATTTTATACATCGCCACCAATGGTGAATCCACGTTGAGCGAATTTGCGAGTTTTCTGCGCTTAGTTTTCGTCACGAACGACGACAGCAACACCTTCGCGGCTTTTCCGTTTTGGAAAAAGCTGATAATGGTCTCACTATAATCGCTTGTCAGAATCATCGACAGCAACTTTTCATCTTCGGCGAATTCCAATTTAGACGGAATGTAATCCCCCATAACGCTGGTCTTCGTATCCTCAAAATCGGAAACCCGCGCTTTATAAGCGAATCCGTGGGTAGTAAAAAACAACAACTCATCACGGTTGTTCGCCGAATCAATATGAACCGAAACCGCGTCCCCTTCTTTGAGCTTGTGTTCGCCCGACATTCTCAGCGATTGCGGCGTGATTTTCTTAAAATACCCCTCTTTAGTCAAGAAGATGTTTACCGCATAATCGGGTACTTCTTCCTGTTCATCAGTGAATTGCGAATCCGAACCCTCAACGTAAATCAGCTCGGTCTTGCGCGGTTTTCCGTATTTATCGGCGATTTCCCGCAAATCCGCTATGATGAGGGATTTAATCTTACGTTCACTGCCGAGGATTTCCTCACCCTCGGCAATTGCCTTCTTGAGCGACTCAATTTCCTCGGTGCGTTTCACGATATACTCCCGATTTATGTGCCGCAACTTGATTTCGGCAACGTAATCGGCTTGGATTTCATCTATACCGAATCCCACCATCAAATTCGGGACGACTTCGTTTTCTTCATCGGTCTCGCGAATAATCTTAATGGCTTTATCAATGTCAAGGAGGATTTTCGCAAGCCCTTGAAGCAGGTGAAGTTTGTCTTTCTTTTTCCCGATATCGAAATAAATCCGCCGCTTAACACACTCGGTTCTGAACGCCGCCCATTCCCGCAGAATCTCGAACACTCCCATCACTCGCGGATTCCCCGCAATCAGCAAATTAAAGTTGCAGGAGAAAGAATCCTGCAAAGGGGTGAGCCTGTACAGTTTCTGCATGAGCGCGTCGGGGTCGGTTCCGCGTTTTAGGTCGATGGTGAGTTTCAGTCCCGAAAGGTCGGTTTCATCACGGGTGTCGCTGACTTCCTTGATTTTTCCCGCTTTAACCTGTTCGACGATTTTGTCGATAATCGCCTCGACCGTGGTGGTAGGAGGAATCTCGGTAACTTCGATTACGTTTTCGCTTTTGTCGTAGCTGTATTTCGCGCGGACTTTGAAAGAACCCCGCCCGCTCTCGTATATGTTCTTGATTTCATCTTCGTTATACACAATCGAACCGCCGCCGGGGAAGTCCGGTGCTTTCAGGTATGCAATGACTTCATCCGAAGTCAAATCGGGATTTTTCATGAGAAGTTCGGTGGTTTTGCAGACCTCCGCCAGATTAAACGGGCAGATGTTACTCGCCATGGAAACGGCGATTCCTATATTTGAATTTACCAGAACCGACGGAAACTTCGCGGGGAGTAACACCGGTTCGGTGGTGGAATTGTCATAGTTAGGCACGAAATCTACAGTGTCCTGCGTGATTTCGGAAAACAGTTCGGTACAGATTGATTCCAGCTTCGCTTCGGTATAACGCGATGCGGCATAAGCCATATCCCGCGAATACGCTTTTGAAAAGTTTCCTTTAGAATCGACATACGGATGTAAAAGCGACTCATTCCCCCGAGCGAGACGTACCATGGTCTCGTAAATTGCCGAATCTCCGTGAGGGTTCAGCCGCATAGTCTGCCCGACTATATTCGCCGACTTAGTCCGTGCGCCTGTCAAAAGCCCCATTTTATACATTGTGTAGAGCAGTTTACGGTGGGACGGCTTAAACCCGTCGATTTCGGGTAAAGCACGGGAAACAATCACGCTCATGGCGTACGGCATGTAGTTTTCTTCAAGGGTCTCGACTATATTCTTCTCGTTAACCTCGCCCGCACCTTCTATATAAGCGTTGGGCGTTTTCTTCTTGATTTCTTTTTTCTTCATTTAGTTTCCTTCGATTTTCTCTTGACAAATGAACGTGAAAACACAATGAACAGTCAACAGTCAAATCACTGTCAACTGTCCATTGTCAACTGTCAATTATTTCGTCAGTCTGATGCGTACGGAATCAACGCGAGATGTCTCGCTCTCTTGACTGCGGTGGTAAGTTCACGTTGGTGGAACGCACAGCACCCGGTGATTCTGCGAGGAAGAATCTTGTACCGTTCGGTCAAGCATTTCCCGCTCTTGAGTCTCTGTACGTCTTTGTAATCGATGAAAGCTGCTTTTTCCACACAGAAAGCGCAAACTTTTCTTTTAGGGCGTCTGTTCGGGCGACCCCCTCTGTCGTTATTATATTCCCTTCTTTCAGGCATTGTTAGAATTCTCCTTATCGGTATTAGTTTTTTTAGGATTGTCTTGCTCTTGTTTTACTCTAGAACGGATAATCGTCATCGTTTCCGCTGTTCGCGGAGAAGTCCGAGTTCAAACTGTCGGAAAGCATAGTCGTCGGTGCGGAATTAGCCGTTTCAGCCGGGTGAGGTTGTGCCTGCGGCTGATTCTGATAACCGCCACCGTAATTTCCGCCGCCGAAGCCGCCTCCTCCTCCGCCGAAATTGTTTCCGCCGAAATTATTTCCGCCGCCATTGAAGCCCCCGCCACCGCCGGAATTATATCCCTGCTGTTGTTGAGGCGGTCTTTCGCCGGTGAAGTAGACCGAGTCTGCAACGATTTCGACTACGTTTTGGGTAATATTGTTTTTGTCAACGTACTGTCTGGTCTGGAGTTCGCCGTCAATCATGACCATTCTGCCTTTTGAGAAATATTTAGAAACAAACTCCGCTTGTCCGCGCCAGGTGACTACGTTGAAGAAGTCGGCTTTACGCTCTTCCCCTTTGACTTGGTATTTACGGTCTACAGCGATTCTGAACGAAAGCACCGGAACGCCGTTCGGTGTATTTTTCAGCTCTAAATCGTTGCAGATTCTCCCCATTAATATAATTTTGTTATACATGGTTTACTCTCCCGCACCGCTTTCGCCACTCGAATCATCTTCTTTGTCTTCTTCAGGCGGTGAAGTATCTGGAGCTTCTTCGGGTTCTTTTTCCGTTTCTTCCGGATTTTCTTCTTTAGATTCTTCTTTTGCGGGTGCTTCTTGGCGAAGCACGGTCAAGAACCGCAAAACGCCTTCGGTGATGTTGAGGATACGTTCAAGTTCCATCGGGAAATCCGGTTTTGAATCGAACCCGTAGAGGACGTAATATCCCTCATTCTCGTAGTTGATTGGGTAGGCGAGTCTCCTCTTACCCCATTCATTCACGCTGACCGACGTAGCGTTGCTTTCGATGAGGGTGCTGAATTTGGATTTCAACCCCTCGATGTGTTCCTCACCGTTTTTGAGTGAGTAAACCACCATGGTTTCGTACTTTTCCTGTAGTTTTGGCATTTCTTTGAAATTTCCTCCTTATAGACTTATGTCCCGCCGATTGCAAAACGTGACAACAATCCCGGGGATTCCACTCCCGGAATAGATTGCTTGGCGTTTTGATAAAAGATTTTCGACGAGCAAGCAGGTAAACGCTTCACAGCGTTCAAGACAGTATATCACGGAAAATTTAGTTTGTCAAGCGTTGACAAAATAAAATTTTGGTGATATACTACTATTTATGTTAGAAAAAGAAAATTTTTTGTTTTTGTACAAATAAGGGGGAGGATTAGTTTGGAAATCAAAGGATTCACCTATGGATATGCCGCAAAAAGGGGCGACTGGCGAAGCCCCGCAGGAATCAAGTCGCAGGATTTGCTGTACGAACTCGGCAATAACTGGGTTTGCCTCGCTGTCTTGAATTATCAAGACAGCTTTCATTCCACCCAAATCAAGTTTGATTTCACCAGGACTCCCACCGACAGGGACGTGACTTTTGCGGTCGAAAAAGCACACTCCAAGGGAGTAAAGGTCTGTCTGAAACCTATGGTAAATTCCGACGACTATATGTGGCGGGCATACATAGACTTTCCCGACGCTAACATGGGGGAGAAAGACGTGTACTGGTCGGAGTGGTTTAAGAGTTACACGGCGTTCATGCTCTATTATGCCGAATTAGCCGAAGAACTGAAATGCGAAATGCTCTGCATCGGGTGCGAAATGCTCGGCACCGAACGGAAAGAGTCTTACTGGCGGGATTTAATCGCGCAACTGCGGAAGGTCTATTCGGGAAAACTGGTGTATAACACCAATCACGGCAAAGAAGACAGGTTCGAATGGATGGGTGAGTTGGACTATATCGGAACATCGGCGTATTATCCGGTAGGACAGAAATCGTCTTCTAAGTCCGACATGACAGCCGAATGGGAGAACGTCCGTACACGATTGAACAAAATCGCCGATAAAACCGACAAGAAATACATCTTCATGGAAATCGGTTGTCGCTCGGCGAAGGGCTGTTCGGCGATGCCGTGGGATTTTTCACACAAGGAATTCCCGTGGAACGAAGAAGAACAGGCGAATTTCTATGAGTCCTGCCTGGACGTGTTCGGCAAAGAAGAACGGTTCGCGGGGATTTTCTGGTGGGACTGGTCTACCTTCATCTACGATACCCGCAAAGAAGCCGAGACTAACATCGGATTCAACATTCACCTGAAAAAAGCGGAAGAGGTTCTTAAAAAATATTATGCTGAATGAGAAAAAATCAAGCAGTGACATTCCCGATGAAAAAGAAAACGACGAAAATAAACCGTTCTTCCTGTGGGATTATTTGAAAGAACAGTCGGAACTATCTCGGCCGTTGGTTCTTTACGGAACAGGAGACGGTGCCGACAAAATTCTGCAGGTTATGAAACAATACGGGCTTGAACCCGATTGTTTCACGAAGAGCGGTGATTTAGGCGGATTTAAACCGAATGAGGTTTTCGCGGGTTATGACGTATTACCGTTGGATTCGATTGTTAACAAACGGCTCAAAAATGCCGATTTCATCGTGTTGGTCTGTTTCGGTACCGATAAGAGCGATGTGCTGGAAAGACTGTATTCCCTGGCAAAAGAGTATGAGGTTTATGTCCCGGACGTTCCGGTGGTCGGCGAAGGCGTTTACACACCGGAATACGTCGAGGAAAACCGCGACAAACTCGAAAAGGCACGAAAACTCCTCGCCGATGAAAAGTCGAAGGAGGTCTTTGACGGGTGGCTCGAATACCGATTAAGCGGGAAACCGGATATTCTTGAGGGGATTTCAAGCGACAAATCGGAAATCTATTCATTGCTTAAACTCAATAACAAGGAATTTTTCGTGGATGCGGGTGCGTTTAAGGGCGATACGGTAAGTGAGTTTCTGGCGGAAGTCGGCGGGAATTTCGAGAAAATTACCGCGTTTGAGCCGGATGTAAAGAATTACACGTTCATGCGGCGGAAATTCTACGCTTTACCCGGCGAAAAATTCTGTGCCGTTAATGCGGCGGCATGGGACGAAGACGGAACGCTCGACTTTGCGGCTAAAACCGGGCGAGCGGGGAGTGCTTTTTCCAAAGAGAGGGTCAAGCAGGTCAAAAGCGCGAAAATCGATACGTTGTGCGGCGAAGACAAACCCACCTTCATAAAATTGGACGTTGAGGGTGCGGAGTCACGGGTTCTTCAGGGGGCGAAATCAATTATAACCAAACAACGCCCGAAAATGGTGGTTTCCCTGTATCACAGGGTTGAGGATATGTATGAGTTACCGTTACTGATTCATTCGTATAATCAGCGGTACAAATTCTATTTAAGGAAGACCCGATGTCTCCCGGGGTGGGAATTTCGGTTGATTGTAATTTAATGTAAGAAAGGCATAGTTATAAGTTTGAATAAGAGCTCACGGGGTCGGCGGCTTCGCCGTCGAGCAGGTGAGCTTGACAGGTTTGAATTCATGCCACTTTGTGGCAGAAAGGCATGGTCATAATAAATGAGAAAGATTATTTTCATTGCTTTAGCGGTGATTGTAGTAGCGGTTGCGGCGATTTTCTGCGTGAGGGAGTTTACCGTACCGCGAATCAACTTTGTAGCCGATGAAGTCGGAATCGTCGCCAGTGCGAACACTTTGCGGGTTTCGCGGTTGTACGCCGCCGAGGTCGATTTCGATGCGTATGAACAGGCATTAGACGAAATCATAGACATAACCGAATACACCGATGAAGAGCGGTTCGCGGCGGCATTGGCATCCGGCAGACCGGAGTTTTATCCGGTTTTCGGTATGCATGTCCTGAATGATTCCGATAATGAGCTGCGGGTAATGTGTTTCGTCCTGGAGGAAATGGCGACCGGACAGAAAGGCAAACGCTTCAAAATAGGCGAAATCAGCCTTGAAACCATGATTACCGGCGGCGATTTCACCATTGACCGCCTGGAAATCGTTCCGTTTGTCGATACGAAAGCACCCTTCGAAATTACTAAAATCAATTCGGCACACCAAGCCGCACTTGATATAAGTAATGCGGGAACAGCATCCCTTGTTTTAGGCGGGGACTGGCTTGAACGTCTTCGAAACGGCGAGGAATGTTCGTTTACGTTGCGATTCATCTACAACATCAAATCGGACACGTTTCTGCCGCGAATCGTACTTGACGAACAGCTCCTTCAAGTAAACGGAGTGATTTCGTACAACAATGTCGGAAAACTTGAAGTTGATTTTGCGATTGAACCGTATTCAAGTCTGGAGGAAGCGGAAAATGCAGAATAAATCACAGTTGCGGCAACAGTATGAACAAATCAAAGCCGAGGGCTTAAACCTCGATATGTCCCGCGGGAAACCCGGTGCGGACGTGTTGGACTTTTCCAATGCTATGTTGACGATTCCGGGTTCGGATTATATGTCAGATTCGTTCGATTGCCGAAACTATATCCCGCTTGACGGAATCCCCGAAGTGAAGAAACTGCTGTCACCCATACTCGGGGTCACACCCGAAAGGCTGATTATCGGCGGGAATTCGAGTTTGCAGATGATGTACGATACTATCGTGCGGGAAATGCTCTGCGGGGTGTGGAAAGAGGACAGGGGCGAAAAAATCAAGTTTATCTGCCTTGTTCCGGGGTATGACCGCCATTTCGCGATATGTGAGCGACTTTCAATCGGGATGGAGATGGTTGCTTTAGGCAAAGACGGCCCCGATATGGATTTAATCGAAAGATTAGTCGCAGATGATGATTCAATCAAGGGAATCTGGTGTGTACCGATGTATTCGAATCCTACCGGAATTACCTACTCCGATGAAGTTGTACGAAGATTCGCCCGGATGAAAACAAAATCTGCGAACTTTCGTATTCTCTGGGACAACGCCTATGCAATTCATCATTTAAACGATACACCGGATTCGCTGCTGAACATTCTTGATGAGTGTGAGTCTGCGGGGAATCCCGACCGTGTCTATATGTTTGCTTCGACTTCAAAGGTGACTTTCCCGGGCGGCGGTGTGGCTATGATGGCTACAAGCGACAAAAACGCCGATTTCGTGAGGGCCCACATGGGAGTCCAGACAATCGGCGGCGATAAGTTGAATCAACTCCGTCATGTTCGATTCTTCGGTGATTTTAACCGAATAGTCGAGCATATGAAGAGGTTGAGCGGGGTTCTCAAACCGAAATTCGATACCGTTACAGAAATACTCGAACGTGAACTCGGCAGCGATTTCGGTGTTTGGCATAAACCCAACGGCGGCTACTTCATCTCATTCGACGGGAATCCCGGAACCGCCAAAGAAACGGTTCGGCTCTGTCGTGAAGCGGGGGTAATCCTCACGAATGCAGGGGCAACTTTTCCGTACAACAACGACCCCGACGACAAGAACATTCGCATTGCACCGAGCTTCCCCCCTGTAGAAGAACTTAAGCGGGCGATGGAAGTATTCTGTGTCAGCGTTAAATTGGCGAATGAAATAGTCAGGCAATGAATTCAAATCAACGAATCAACTCGCTTAATTTGAGGGAGTTTTCTTCTCTGAACGCAGTAAACGTACTATTTTCGATTTCGGTGCGGATTTTTTCCATCAATGCGTTGTAGAAATAAAGGTTGTGGATTGACGACAGTCGCCCTGCGAGATATTCCTGCGCTTTGAACAAGTGACGGATATACCCGCGTGAATGTTGCGCGCAGACAGGACAACCACACACTTCGTCGAGTGGCTTATCATCGCGTTCATACCGCTTATTCTTGATGTGCAGTATTCCCTCACTCGTGAAAATCGTTCCGTGGCGGGCGTTGCGGGTCGGCATGACACAGTCGAACATATCAATCCCCCTGAACACCGCCTCAATTATATCGGAAGGAGTCCCGACACCCATGAGGTAGCGGGGCTTTTCGGTTGGCATATACGGTTCAACAGCTTCGATTACACGGAACATATCGTCCTTTGCTTCGCCGACCGCTAACCCGCCGATTGCGTAACCGGGCAGATTCAACTCGGCGATTTCCTGCATATGTTTCACACGGATATCGTTGTAAACGCCGCCCTGATTTATTCCGAACAATAACGCAGCCGATTCAAGCCGTAACATTTCTTCCTGACAGCGAATCAGCCAACGGGTCGTCCGTTTGACCGAATTTTCTACGTAAACGCGGCTCTGACCGTCGGGAATACACTCATCGAAAGCCATGACTATATCCGCGCCGAGATTATATTGGATTCTCATACTTTCTTCCGGCCCCATGAAGATTTTTTTTCCGTCAATGTGAGAAGAGAAGAAAACACCGGATTCCTTTATAATGGGTGGCTTTCCTACATATCCGCTTGATTCTGTTCCGCCTGCCCGCCCCAATGAAAACACCTGGAATCCGCCCGAATCGGTGAGAATCGGCTTATTCCAATTAGTGAAAGCATGGAGTCCGCCCAGGTCGCGGATAACGTCGTCCCCCGGACGAATGTGCAGATGATAGGTGTTGCAAAGCATGACTTGACACTTCAAATCCGACAGTTCCGGTGCGGAAATCCCGCCTTTGATTGCGGCGGCGGTAGCGACGTTCATGAAAAACGGTGTTTGAATCTCACCGTGTGCCGTCGCAAGAACCCCCCTCCTCGCTTTAGAATCGCTTGTGATTAATTTATACATTTACTCTCCTTATTGCAAATCACCAAACTCATGTCGAATGCCTTTACCGAATGGGTCAACGCACCCAAACTGATTATATCAATCCCGGTTTCGGCGGTCTCACGAATGTTTTCCAAGGTGATGTTCCCGCTCGCCTCCAACACGGCGCGACGTTGAGTGATTTCGACGGCTTGTCTCATGGTATCGGCGTTCATATTGTCGAGCAGGATTATATTCGCGCCTGCCGAAATCGCTTCACGGAGTTGTTCTAAGTCGCGAACCTCCACCTCAACGGGAATCATATGCCCGGCACGTTCACGGAGGGCTTGAACCGCCACCGTAATCGAACCGTAAGCATCGATATGATTGTCTTTCAGCATCGCCGCCGCCGACAGATTGAATCGGTGATTATTCCCGCCACCGCACAGTACCGCATACTTCTGCAACGAACGCAGTCCCGGCAACGTCTTACGGGTATCGACGATTCGTGCATTTGTCCCCGAAATCGCGTCAACACAACGACGAGTGTAGGTCGCAATTCCGCTCATATGCTGCAGAAAATTCAACGCAGTACGCTCTGCTTTGAGAATAGCGCAGGTACTCCCCGAAATCTCGCATATAATCGTACCGACTTCGAGCTTTTCGCCGTCTTGTATAAAAGGAGTAACCGTCACGCTTGCAATACGTGAACCCCACGAATCAAAGGAAAACACCCTCGCCGCAATCTCCAACCCGGAGAGAATTCCGTCAGCTTTGGACTTTATCACAGCCTTGGTGCGATTATCGGGCGAGAGAAGCAAATCGCTCGTAACATCAATGTAGTTGATGTCTTCTTCGAGAGCGCGCTTAATTATATCGTCAACGTAAAAATCGGGAAGTTTCGGCAGCAGTTTAGGAATTTGTTTAAGAAGACTCATCGGCAGTTACCTCTTTCAGAATTAAATAAGCCACCGTCGCCAGTGATTTAACCTCCGAAACCTCCGGTGATGCTTCGGATTGAACGAGCGCGAGCATTTCTTTAATTTGCGTTACACGATGAAATCCGTCGCGGCTCTGTTCATAATCGGGCAAAACAAAAAATGCCCGTTGCATGATTGCCTTGATTTCCGCTCGAAGGCTCTCCAACAACTCACAATCAAGCGAAATCGCTGAATCTTTTTCATACGTTCGAGAAATTTCAAGGATTTCCGGGATTTCCTGTAAATTATCAAGAGAAAAATCCAAACAGTTAATATCTTCTGCGGCTAATCGGCTGAATACCAGTCCTTCCAACAGTGAGTTACTGGCTAGTCGGTTGTTTCCGTGAACCCCGGTGTACGAACATTCACCGGCGGCGTACAAGCCGTCAACTGTGGTCCTACCTGCGGAAGAAACCGTAATCCCCCCCATGAGGTAGTGCTGACAGGGATAAATCGGAACCGGCTGTCGGCATAGGTCGTAGCCTTTTTCAAGGAGTTTCGCGTGAATCATGGGGAATCGTTCCTTCACGAACGATGATTCCAAATGCGATATATCCAGGAAGAATTCACGCTTGCCCGTACGCTTTTCTTCGGCAATTATACAGCATGAAACCACATCTCTGGGGCTGAGTTCACTTTCGCCGTAATGCTGCAGGAATCGCTCCTTTTCAGCATTGAGAAGGTACGCACCCTCGCCTCTGACCGCCTCTGAAATAAGCAGGGATTCACTGTCTCGTCCGGCGGGGCATGAAAAAGCCGTAGGGTGGAATTGAATCAGGTTCATTTTCTCGACCTTTGCACCTAAATCATATGCGAATCGGATTCCGTCACCTGTAGAAATTTCCGAATTTGTGGTATAATTATACACACGTCCGATTCCGCCGGTTGCAATCAGGCATACTTTTGTGGTATAATAACAATAGTTATATTCTTTAACTCCGCAAAGCTCATCCTTTGGCACTCTTGAAACTCCGAAAATTCCTGCGGAATTTTCTCCGCAGGGCGAGCAAAGCTCGCCCTTTGACACTTCAACCGAGACCGCCGAAAAAAAGTTTTCTCCCGATTTCGTGAGCCGTAACAGGTGGGCATGTTCGAGACAGGTGATGTTTTCACGGGACTGTACCTGCTTCAAAAGCGTTTCCACGATTTTCTCCCCGGTGAAGTCCTTGTGGAAAGCGATTCGCTTGCGGGAATGTCCCCCCTCCAGACAGAGCGCGATTTTACCGTCTTCATCTCGGTCGAAGTCTACACCCAACCGCGCAAGCTGTTCGACGTTTTCGGCACCGTGTTCCACCAAAATGCGCAGATTTTCACGATTGTTTTCATAACCGCCCGCCGCCAGTGTGTCGTTGATATGCGACTCCACATCGTCGGATTCGTCCAGTACAGCGGCAATCCCGCCTTGAGCCAGCGCAGTCGTACTCAAAGCGAACCCCTTCTTCGACAGAAGAAGCACCTTCAATTCCGGCGACAGATTCAATGCCGCATACAGCCCGGAAATCCCCGCACCGACTATCAGAACATCATATTTTTTGAATAACATCACTAATTAAACCTCTATATTTTCGAAAGGAAAACTTTTCTTATGAATGAAGCCCTCACAACCTATGCAATCCTTGCAGGAATCGATACCGGCGAATTTGATGCCGATTCCTCCCTTGATGAACTCGAAGAACTCGCCAAGACGGCAGGTGCCGAGACCGTCGCACGGGTTATCCAAAAGCGAAACTCACCCGATTCGGCCACCGTTTTGGGTGAAGGAAAAATCGCTGAAATAGCAGAGTTTTGCTCCGGCTATATCGAAGATGAAAACGAAGACCAAAAAGAAAAACTCCTGCTCATTTTCGACTGTGAGTTATCGGCAAGCCAAATCCGCAATATCGAAAAAGTGGTGGAGGTACGTGTAATCGACCGTACCATGCTGATTCTCGACATATTCGCGGGGCGCGCCGTCTCACGGGAGGGTAAGTTGCAGGTCGAACTCGCCCAGTTAAAGTATCGCCTTCCCCGTCTTGTGGGAATGGGTCTCGCCATGTCACGGTTAGGCGGCGGAATCGGTACGCGGGGTCCGGGTGAAACCCAACTCGAAACAGATAAACGGCACATTCGCAGGAGAATCGAAAAACTATCAGACGAGCTGAAAGAACTCGAAACCAGGCGGGCATTTTCGCGTTCTCGTCGCAAAAAAGACGGAACCCTTATTGCCGCAATCGTCGGCTACACCAACGCAGGGAAGTCAACCCTCTTAAACGCACTTACCAATGCCGACGTTTTAGCCGAAGACAAACTCTTCGCGACGCTTGACCCTGTATCCCGCGGAATCGAACTGCCCGACGGCCGAAACCTCGTCATAATCGACACGGTAGGTCTGATTAGGCGGCTTCCGCATAACCTGGTTCAAGCATTCAAATCCACCCTGGAAGAAGCCGCCAACGCCGACTTAATCCTGCACGTTCAAGACATTTCCGACCCGGAACACGTTGAGAAAGCCCAAGTAACTTCAAGTTTGCTGAACGAGTTGGGTGCAGGAGAAATCCCGGTCGTGAATCTGCTCAACAAATGCGATTTAGTCGAACATACCCCTCCCGAAAACGAAAGCACGGTCTGTATTTCCGCAAAACAAGACGGGAATACACCGAACGGATTCACTAAACTTTTTGAAACAATTGCCGCAAATCTCCCGGATTCAGCTAAAAGAATGTGTCTGCTTCTTCCTTTTGATAAAGCGGGACTCGCCGCGAAAATCCGTCAAAACGGTAAGATTTTCACCGAAGAGTATACCGAATCCGGCTTAAAACTCGACGCGCTCGTCGAAGAAAAGCTTGTCAGCCTGTTCAGTTCCTATCTAATTTCGTGAGTAAATTCGATAGCGGCAGAATCAACATTCCCGTTGCGAAATTGTTGATTCCGTGGGTTATATCACTATAAGGCGGGAGTAAAAATCCCGCTTTCACCCAGACTAACGTCTGCTCGAAATTCCACCCGAAGGTCAACGCTTGAAAAGGTGCGTACAGTATCCCGAAAGACAGCCCGTAGATTCCGCAAAGAAACATATGCAGCGGGACTTTCACTTTCGGCGGCAACGGAAGTTTTCCGCACAGCATGAATATTCCCCAAAGCGGCAACCAGATATACAAATACGGCAGATTCCAAGTGAGGAATCCGTAATACAGCAAATAAAGCAGGACGTACACATAAATCGGAATTAGTGCGCGCCACCGATAAGTCAGCGTAATCGCCGATATGAACAGTCCGTTAAGCTGAACGCCCGGCAACCCGAAAAAGACAATCTGGCTTGACAGAATCACCGCGGCAAGTATTCCGAAAGTCGTGAGTTGTTTAATCTTTAGTGTATATGAACGCATAGACCACGCCTTCTTCAATCTCGGTAGAATCTGCCCCGACGGTGGCGTATTCATCATCTATATAGAACGCCCAATACGCTTTATCTTTGGTATAATCCGCGCTGATATCGGCTACAACCGTGACCAGAAGTCCATATTCACCGACTGTTCCTTCAATCAATCCTCTTTCAAGGAGTGCCGCACCCACCGTTTTTTCGTTTGTTTTCACGGTGAATTCCATAATGTTATCGCCGATTATTTCAACGCTGTGAGAATTTTGAGAGGAATCGTCTTCCGCTGTAAGTTCAAACCTGAACACGGCTTTCGCCGCATTTTCATCAGGTTCTTTTCTGCAGGCGGTGAATGTGATTGATGCGATGAATATAATCAACATTAAAGCGGGGATTGTTTTTATTTTTCTTTTCATTTCCATTGCTTTCCTTTTTAAAAATTTGCACTATTGAGTATATCACAAATCTCCTGCATTGTCAAGAGGTTGACAATTCGGCGCAACGACACGACGAGAATGTTTTTTAAAAATATTGTGTAAAAGCATTGAAATTTTTTCCTTGATGTGATATACTTGTCGGTGTGTCTCTAAAATTTTCAGGAAAGGCTCGGTTATTTAATCTTATGAATTCGTTTGAAGAAATCTTCGATTTAATGAAATCAAACCTGGATATCACCGATGTAGCCCGCAAAGCATGGATTGAACCGATTAAACCGGTCAGACTGAATAATAATACAGCTGTGCTTCAAGTATCGACCCCTTTTGTCAAGCAAATCTTGCAAGAAAACTATTCTCATATCTTTAAAGAGCATCTGAAAGAAATCCTGGGCTTTGACGTTGAAATTGAAATCCTGTGCGAAAATTCGGACGAATCGAGTGAATCCGGTGACAACGATTCTCATAAACCCGGGGGGCTTCATACATCTATAAATAAACTGAGTCCTATTCCCGAACTGCAGGATGACTTCGTCATGGTTAACAAACTCCATAAATCGCTGGCGGGGAGTAATTACCAACACACGTTTGAAACTTTCATTGAAGGGAACAGCAATAAATTAGCGTACGCCGCCTGTAAATCCATAGCGCAAGGCTTACAGAAGAATTACAATCCTTTATATATATACGGGAATCCCGGACTGGGGAAGACCCATCTGCTTTCGGCAGTTAAAAACGAACTCACCAAAAATAAACCTAATCTAAACATTGTCTTTTCGGCGGCTGATGATTTCTTTAACGATTTTGTCAACTCAATCAAGTTTGACAAGACGGTTCAGTTTAAAAACAAATACAGAAATGCCGACGTGCTTCTTATAGATGACGTTCAGTTTTTTTCGGGAAAAGCAGAATGTCAACAGGAGCTTTTTAATACTTTTAACGAACTTCATTCTAACGGAAAGCAGATTATATTCACGTCCGACCGTGCGCCTAAAGAAATCAACAACATAGAGCAACGTCTTCAATCAAGATTTGAATGGGGACTGTTAGCCGACATCAGCACACCGGAATTTGAAACACGACTGGCTATAATTGAGCGTAAAGCAAAGTTAATCGGGTTGGAAATCCAACCGCTAATCATGGAACACATAGCGGACAAGCTGAAAACAAATATTCGTCAACTTGAAGGAGCTATTATAAAAATGAACGCGTTATCGTTGGTGACGGATATCCCGCCGACTTTAACCATGGCTAAAAACGTAATCCAAGAAATTCTGGACGAACAAGTTCCTACTCCTGTAACCATTGAAAAGGTTATAAACGAAGTCGGAAGCATTTACGGTTTAACAGGGGAAGAAATACGTTCAAAAAAAAGAAACGCAAACATATCAACCGCAAGACAAATCGCAATCTACGTGGTGCATAAAATAACCGGACTCTCTTATATAGAAATAGGAAGAGAATTCGGGAACAGAGACCACTCAACAATCGTATATGCAGTTAATAAGGTGAAAAGCATCGTCAAGAAAGACAAAGCCTACAGAAATACAATCGACGATTTAATCAAAAATATAGGAAATCTATAACAAATTTCTGATTTAAAAATTTTCAACACACTTTTCTTTTAAACAGATGAATTTTCAACATAATAAACAGCCCGAAAAATTTTCAACATTTTCAACAAATTTTCCACAATGACTGATTTAAAAATTTTCAAGCTGTTTTCAAAACAAAACCGATTTTTCAACATTCCCAACACAGCCTACTACTACCACTACAAATATAATTATTATTTTTATAATTATTTAAAATTAAAAAATTCTTTTTAAAAGCAAAGGAGAATCCAACAATGAAATTTTCAGTTGAAAAAACCCCTTTATACGAAGCTGTTTCAGCAGCATCAAAAGCCTGCTCACAGAAATCAGCTCTTAATATTCTCGACGGAATATTAATGAGTCTTGAAGACAACACACTCACTATTACAGGATATGATTTAGAAATAGCCATAAAAATCTCAATTTCCGTTGAAGGTCATGAAAACGGAAAAGTCGTTACCGACCCTCGATTATTTTCCGAGATGGTCAAGAAAATGCCGGGAGAAATTATTGATTTTACACTCTCTGATAATAAAACTATAAAAATTACTTCCGGTAAATCTAAATTCAATATTGCTTGCAAACCCGGTGAAGAATTCCCTAATATAATCGAGGTAAAAAAAGGAAGTTCATTCAATATAAGCGAAAAAATTCTGAAAGAACTTTTTACAAGAATAGGGTTCGCTGTTTCACGAATTAATGCAGAGCTTGAAAGTGTCAAAATCGAAACAGACGGGGATTTATTATATGCAGTCGCTACCGACGGAAACAGACTCGCAGCTAAATATTATAATATTTCGGAAGTTTTGGATTCACAAGACCTACAGGAATCAGATAATAAAATTGATTTGCTTATTCCCGAAAAAGCAGTAAGTTCACTTGTGAAAAGCCTTTCAGATGATGCCGAAAATAAAATCAACGTCTCGGTTGATACGAATCAAATCTGCATTTCAAAAGAGAATTATATACTCATTTCACGTTTGATTGAAGGGAAATTCGTTAATTATAAAAGAATTATCGATACTGTATTCCCGCGGGTATTTACCGTAAATGTTAAAGAATTAAGCCTTTCAATGGAACGTTGCTTACTCTTAATGAGCGATAAACTGAAAATCCCTGCGTTATGTTCCTTTAAAGATGGGGTTATGAACATTTCCTGCAAGACTGCCTACGGTGCAATTGATGAAGAAATCACCGTTGAAATTAAAGAGGGTGATTTTGAAGATTACAGCATCCACTTTAATCCGCGATTTATGCTGGAAGCTTTGCAAAAAACCAACTGTGAAGAAATAAAAATCAGTCTTGAAACTAACATTCGACCTTTTAAACTCACCCCTAAAGATGATAACGGCGATTTCGTGTTTATCATAGTCCCGATAAGGAGTAATAATTGAAAAAGCAATCGATAACAGAAGTTTTCATTAAACCGCCTTTTATAAAACTGGAACAGTTTTTGAAATTATCGGGGAGTGTTTCGACCGGTGGTGAAGCTAAAAATCTAATTCAAGACGGGAAGGTCACAGTTAACGGCGAAGTATGTTTAATGCGCGGGAAAAAGCTGTTCGGCGGAGAAAAAATAAGGGTTGATTTAACCGGCGATATTCATGATTATGCCGATTTGGTGTGTGTTGTAAATGGTTCTTAAAAAAATAATTGTAGAAAACTTTCGGAATATAAAACATGCCGAGATGGAGTTCAGTCCGAACGCTAACATCTTCTTCGGGGATAATGCGCAAGGAAAGACAAATCTGCTGGAGGCTGTTTCTGTAGCATTAGGGAAAAGTTTCAGAAATGCCAGAGGAAATTCATTCACGCCTTTTAATAATCCGGAAGCTACAACACGGATTAGGCTTTCCTATGAAAGTGAATCCGTTCCGAATAAAATAAATGAAATAGACTATCAGTCTAATCAAGAAAAGACAACCGTTAAAATCAATGAAATTCCGTTTAAAAAAGCTAATGATTTATACGGTGAGTTTAAATATGTTGTATTTATACCCGATAATCTCAATTTAATCAAGGGTTATCCCGATGTGCGGCGTTCTTACCTTGATAATATTGCGATTATGCAGAACAAATCTTACAGGGAATTCTTGACAAAGTATAAAGACGCACTGAAACAGCGGTGTACGGCGTATATTTCAAGGATTTATGATAAAGAAATCCTGTCGGTGTGGGATGATATTCTGATTAAGCAGGGAATTAATCTCACCTACGGGAGATTGAAGTATCTGAACCTCATTTCAAAATACACCGGCGGAATTTATAAGAAGCTTTCCGGCGGGGAACGGATTTCAATAAGCTATTTCAGTGATGTTTTCGGCAAAATATATGAATTGGATGCTTCTAACAAAGAAAATCTCTATGGGATTTACAAGAGAAGTCTTAATGAAACCGTTTCGGAAGGTCAAAGCGGGAGAACCCCCGGCGCGCATAGGGATGATGTGGTTTTCTTTGTCAAAACCAAACAAGATTATGAACAAAATCGTCGCGGATTTAATGCGAGGAGTTATGCTTCCCAAGGACAACTTCGCAGTATAGCAGTGTCATTAAAACTCGCCGAGGCGGGAATTATACGGAATTTCAACAGGGAAAATCCGGTGGTTTTACTGGATGAAGTATTAGGTGAGCTTGATTCAAATCGACGCAGTTTTATAATTAAACATTTTGATGATTCACAGGTATTTATTACTTCATGTAATGTAAATGATTTCAAAAATATACCCGGATTAAAAATGTGGAGGGTTAAAAACGGAGAGTTTGTTGAATGAGTCCTTCTTATCTTTATTTAGGAAATGATATCACCGTTCATACCGATAATCTTATAGGAATATTTGATATTGAGCGGGTGACTGTTAATCGTGATGTGAACGAGTATTTGCGGGTTGAGCAGAAATCGGGGAGAATTTACTACGTTTCGCTTGATTTGCCGAAAAGTTTTGCGGTCACGGATGAGCGGGTTTATATTACGAACGTTTCGGTTGCGACTTTAAAAAAGCGGAAAAATCGCATTGCTTGACAGTCAATTGAAAATATGATATACTGTTTAAGCAAATTAGGCAAAATTTGAGAGAATTTCAAGAATTCAAAAAAAGGAATTTGATAGAGAAATGAACGAAAATATCAAAAATATTTCCGAGAATACGGAAACTACCGAGAATCAAGAGAATATCGAGCATTATGCCGATTCTGATGTAGGTGAAATTCAAGATATATCCGAACCTATGGAATATTCCCGCATGGAAGGTGATTACGGTGCGGGAAATATTGAAATTCTTGAGGGGTTGGAGGCTGTTCGTAAACGGCCTGCAATGTATATCGGAACCACCGGCCCGAAAGGACTTCATCATCTTGTAAATGAAATCGTGGATAATGCGATTGATGAAGCTTTAGCAGGTCATTGTACAGAAATCAGCGTGAAAATTCTCCCCGGGAATGTGATTGAAATTTCCGATAACGGTAGGGGAATCCCGGTGGGAATTCACCCGAAAGAAGGTATTTCTGCCGCAACGGTGGTTTATACGATTCTTCATGCAGGGGGAAAATTCGGTGCGGGTGGCGGTTACAAAGTTTCGGGGGGACTCCACGGAGTAGGTGCATCGGTGGTGAATGCACTTTCGGAATGGCTTGAATTAGAAGTCTGTAACGGAAAAAATATTTATTATCAAAAGTTTTCTAACGGGGGAAACTATGATGAACCCCTTAAAATTATAGGTGAGACCGAAAAGACCGGAACAAAAGTTCGGTTTAAAGCGGATAAATCTATCTTCCAGAGCGTAGAATATGATTATTCGATTGTGCGTGAACGTATGAGGGAACAAGCGTTCTTGAATGCGGGATTGATTTTTAATACCGCCGATTTGCGTAATGAATCCGAACCGAAAGAGCATAAGTTCTCATATGAGGGCGGAATAATCAGCTATATTGAATGGCTGCAGAAAAAGCGGGGCGCGGAAGTTCTGCATAAAGACGTGATTTATTTCAACGGATTAATTGATGATATAACGGTGGAAATTGCTTTCCAGTATAATAATGATTTCAATTCTGAGACTATTCGTTCTTTCGCCAACAATATTCACACGATTGAAGGCGGAACGCATGAAATCGCTTTTCGGCGCGCAATCAGCAAAGTCGTTAATGATTTCGTGAAAAAGCACAGGGAAGAAGAAGCCAAGAAGCCCGGCAAAGTCAAAACCAAGAAAAAAGCAACGGGTGAGCCGGAACAATATCAAAATATATCGGGTGAAGCTATTCGTGAAGCTATTAATGCAGTAATCAGCGTGAAATTGCCCGAGACTGAGTTTGAGGGTCAGACTAAAGCTAAACTCGGCAATCCGGAAGTAGGGCCGGTGGTTTATAAAGTAGTCACCGAAAGATTAACGTATTATTTGGAAGAAAATCCCGAGACAACGGCGATTATAGTCAATAAAGCGATTAATTCCCAGGCTGCGCGAGATGCGGCACGTAAAGCGTTGGAAGCTAAACGTAAATCTGTATCGGACGGGGTAGGACTTCCCGGTAAACTTGCCGATTGTTACGAAAAAGATGTTACTAAGACTGAAATCTACATCGTCGAAGGAGATTCGGCGGGGGGAAGCGCGAAACAAGGAAGGGACAGTGCGTTCCAGGCGATTCTTCCTTTATGGGGGAAAATGCTCAACGTAGAAAAGGCGAGGATTGACAGGGTACTCGGCAATGAAAAGCTTATTCCGGTAGTCAAGGCATTAGGGACAGGTGTAGGTGAAGAATTCAATCTGGAGAAACTCCGTTACGGGAGAATTGTTATAATGGCGGATGCCGATGTTGACGGTTCTCACATCAGAACTTTGTTGTTGACTTTCTTTTTCCGATTTATGCGTCCGTTGGTTGAGGAAGGAAAAATATTTATAGCTCAACCGCCGTTGTTCAAGGTATATAGAGGAAAAAAATTCAAGTATGCTTTCACCGAAGAAGAGAGGGAGACATACATTAAGGAATTAGCCGGGGAAAACAATGCTAAAGTCGATGTTCAGCGGTACAAAGGTCTCGGAGAAATGAATGCCGACCAATTATGGGAAACCACTATGGACCCGGCAACTCGTACCATGAAACGCGTCGAAATTGATGATGCGGCAAGTGCGGATGAAATTTTCTCTATTTTAATGGGTGACAAAGTAGAACCCAGACGTAATTTTATAGAACAGAACGCTAAACTGGTAGTTAATCTTGATGTGTGAGTGGCTTTGCCGTGAGTGTCAAAACTTTCGTTGCGGAGCAATAGAAGAGGAAATTTGATGAATACACCTGAACGTAATAAAAAGAAAATCACTCAAATGCAGAAACTGGGGAAGATTTATTCTGAAAGTGATGAGGATAAATCCGAGAATAGAGTGGTTAATCAAGCTTTAGAAAATGCAACGCGTGAATACCCGCTCCCCACTGCCAGGAAGTTTGCGTGGGTAATTTGCGGCGGATTCTGGTTTTTTTGCCTGCTTGGATTCTTGTTTGGGGTGAACATTCCGGCACTTTTACCGTTTTTGTTTTTCTCATTAGCGGGGGTGTCGTTGGTTCATATTCCTATGTTTTGGGTGAAGAAAAAACTGTTCGATATAGTTGTCGCAATTATCTTTGCAATCAGCTGCGTAGGATTGTCAATCAGTATGTTGGTGAGATAAGAAATGTTCCACGTAGAACAGTCTGCCACCATCGGCGGTGAGTGAAAATTTAGATTGGATTCATTCCAATCTAAATTTAAATAACTATACAAGACTTGACAAGACTTGCAATACAAGAAAGGCTTATTAATGAAAATTAGTTACGATAACACAGTGGAGGAATCAGCAGAAGCGTTTATGTTGTTCTGGCGGGAATATCATCTGAAACGCACGATAATGCTGTCAATTGCTTTCGGAATCGGGATTTTTGTTTCGGTCATCTCAATTGTCGGCGGAAGCGGAATAACCGCCTGGATTTTATTAGGGGCGGCAAGCGGATTCCTTCTGAATCTATGGATGAAGCCGCGGCGTTCTTGTAAAAAGTTGGTCGAAGTTCTCGAAACTATGGCAAGTGAGGTTTATACCGCAACATTCGCGTCTGATTTGATTGAGGTTGAAACAATCATTCAAATGAAAGAATCTGAAAATCCGGAAAATTCCGGTACAAACGAAATCACCGATAAATCACAGATTAAGTTGAGTACAGAGGAATTATGTTCGAGAGAAACACAGGAATTGTTTGTGCTTTATGTGAACCGTTCATTGGTGTATGCTTTTCCGAAGCGGTGTATGGATAATGAGGAAATCACCGGGCTTCGTACTTATTTTGAAGAAAAAAGAATCTGAAAATTTTGAAAGGAAACTACTATGCTTGACATTAAATTCGTAAGGGAAAATCCCGATATTGTGAGGGAGAATATAAAAAAGAAATTCCAAGAGTATAAATTGCCGCTTGTTGATGGAGTCATACGTTTAGATGTCTTTTATCGGGAAAAGCTTGCCGAGTTAGAAGACAGTCGCGCTGAAATGAACAAGATTTCAAAACAAATCGGCGCATTGATGTCACAAGGAAAAAAAGAAGAAGCAGAAGAAGCAAAGTCCGTTGTTTCGGGATTGAAGAAAGCTATTCCCGAAATCGAAAAAAAGGTAGAGGAATCTAAATCGGCTATTCGTGAGATTATGTTGCAGATTCCGCAGATTATTGCCGATGATGTACCGCAGGGAAAAGACGATTCTGAAAATGTCGAGGTTGAACGATTCGGAGAGCCGTCTGTACCTGAATTTGAAGTGCCGTATCATATCGAAATTATGGAACGCCTGAACGGGGTTGAATTAGAACCTGCGAGGAAAACTTCCGGTGCGGGATTCTATTATCTTAAAGGTGATATTGCACGGTTACATTCGGCTATTCTCTCCTATGCCCGTGATTTTATGATTGAAAAAGGTTTCGTTTATTATATTCCGCCGTTTATGATTCGCAGTGAAGTCGTTACCGGGGTCATGAGTTTTGCTGAAATGGAAGGAATGATGTACAAAATCGAGGGTGAGGATTTGTACTTAATCGGTACGAGCGAACATTCAATGATTGGTAAGTTTATTAACGAAATCATTCCCGAAAGTGAGTTACCGCAGGCATTAACGAGTTATTCTCCGTGTTTCCGCAAAGAAGTCGGTGCGCACGGAATAGAAGAGCGGGGCGTATATCGAATCCACCAGTTCGAAAAACAAGAAATGGTGGTCATTTGCCGTCCGGAAGAAAGTGCGGAATGGTTCGAGAAAATGTGGAAATATACGGTTGAGTTTTTCCGCAGCCTTGATATTCCCGTTCGTGCGTTGGAATGTTGCAGCGGTGATTTAGCCGACCTGAAAGTCAAGAGTATTGATGTCGAAGCTTGGTCGCCCCGTCAAGAAAAGTATTTTGAAGTGGGGAGCTGTTCTAATTTAGGTGATGCACAGTCCCGCAGGTTGGGAATAAGGGTGAAAAATACAGACGGAGATAAATTCTCTCCGCATACGTTGAATAATACAGTCGCCGCCCCACCGAGAATGTTGATTGCTTTTCTTGAAAACAACCTTGAAAGCAACGGCAGCGTAAGGATTCCCGAAGCGTTGCGCGGATATATCGGAGGGAAGAATAAACTGGAGGTTTGCTGATATGTCTGTATATACAGTGCTTAAAATAACCAATCTCCGAAAAAAATATAAGAAATTCGAGGTGTTGAAAGGTCTTAACATGAACCTTGAAAAGGGTTCGGTTTACGGATTCCTCGGTAAAAACGGATGCGGAAAAACCACCACCATGAACATCATCTGCAATATAGTCGCTAAAGACGAAGGGAAGATTGAATTTGAATCATCTTCTCCGAAAATCGGGTATTTGACCGAGTCTCCGGCATTATATGGATTTATGAACGGGTACGAATATCTTCGATATATTGCCGCTTGTGCGGGATACTCCGGTGATGCGGAAGCAAGGGTAAAGCAGGTTCTTGAAATCGTAGGAATGACAAGTGGGGCGTTTCGCCGAATAAAAGGTTATTCACGCGGAATGAATCAGCGGTTGGGAATAGCTGCCGCTATATTCGATAATCCCGAACTCCTCATTTTAGATGAACCGACTTCTGCATTAGACCCGGAAGGCAGGGCGGAAGTCATGGAAATAATCCGCAGTTTGAAGGAATCCGGGGTGACGATTATCCTGTGTACTCATATTATAAACGATGTTGAACGGGTCGCAACTCAAATCGGGATTATGAAAGACGGGATGATTGTGGAAGAGGGTTCAATTTCCGATATTATGGCGAAAGCACAGAGTGAATCAGCTTCTAAAGGAGAATCCGACACACTCACATGTGAGAATTGCGGGCATTTCATCAAGACCGAACGTAAAATCACGCTCGAAGATGTTTATTTCAGCGTAACAGGATTGAGAGGGCGCGCATAGATGAACAAAAAGAAGCTTCTTCTACGTATTATGGTTAATAAGAAGAATGTGAAATTTAATGATTTTGTATCGCTCGTTGAATCTTTTGGTTTTGTTCTTGACAGAATTGAAGGAAGCCATCGAATATATATTCATCCGGGAGCTTCTAAAATTTTGAATCTACAAAATGATAACGGAGAGGCAAAGCCGTATCAGATTAAACAGTTTCTTGAATTTGTAGAAAAATATAATTTGAAATATAATTTAAAGATGAATTGAAAGTGGGGTTGTGTTATGGTTCATTATCATATCAATGTTTTTTACAGTACGGAGGACGGGGGGTTCATTGCTGACATTCCCGATTTGGAGGGTTGCAGTGCTTTTGGAGAAACTCCGGAAAAAGCAATGAAAGAAGTAATGATTGCACAAAAAATTTGGTTGGAAACAGCAAAAGAAAAGAAATATGAAATCCCCGAAGCTAAATATCGACCGGTAATTTATCAGGCAGTCGTGTAGAACTAAAGAAACAAGAGAGGGCGCGCATAGATGAACCAAATCACATCAGGTTTAAAGAAAGAATTACTGTACTTCTGGCGGAGTTTTCGTTTGATGGGAATGTTGATTCTGTTTTTCGGGAACGTCTTGTTTAATGTCGCAATGGCGGGAATTATGATTTCCATGAACGATTCACTGGCTGAAAGCGGGATTCAAGGAACCGAAAGCCTTTCCGTCATGGCAGGAATGTTTTCGCTTGACTATATTTACTTTTCCGCGCTTGTTCCGATTGTTGTAATCGTGTTGATACTGCTTACCGGGGCAGCAGGTGGGGAACAGAAAAAACGTTCGATTATTATTCCGCAGATTGCGGGGTTGAGTCCGGTGGGATACGTTCTGCCGAAGTTTTTACTCTATCCCCCCATGATTTTCGTACTCACGATTATAGCGGCGTTTGCGGCGAATTCCGGTTGCCATGCAATTCTTGCGGAATCGTATTCATTCGGGACGGTTCTGCTGACCGGTTCGTTAGTCGGGGTTTATGCGGTTTTCCTGGTTAGTATGTACCTGTTTTTGGGAATAAGCCTGACTCAACCGGGATTATCGGTGATTTACGTCTTTGTGGCGGATATGTTCTTCAGTTCAATGCTTATTATTGTTTTTGACGTTGACAGATTCACCCCGTGGAATCTTACCGGTTTCGCGAATGATGCACTCTTCGGGCAGGTTGACACAGCGGGAATAGCCGTCACGGTTGCCGTTACACTGGTTTTCAGCGTGATTTTCATGCTGCTCACCCTGTTTTCAATTGTAGCAAAGAGAATGGATAACAGTTATGATGAGGTTTATTAGATTTGTAGTATTGATGTTGGTGTTCTTGCTGTTTTTTGTGGCGATTATAACCGCGATTGTTCTGCTGTCATCGGGATTGTTGGCGATTCCCGTGTCGCTTGTAGTGATTTCGGGAATTTTCACCGGGGTAGCATCCGACCTTTCGCCGATTGCAATGCTGTTTGCGGGGATTTCCTTTATTTCAGCGGGACTGGCTGTTTCCCTCGGAATAGTGTCCCTGTTCCCGAAACAAGTTAATATTCTGAGAAAGTATAAACGATGATATTTGCAAAACAAGCAAAACAAGGGCGACGAAGTCGCTTGACGAAATTTGTAAAAAAAAGCATAGACAACAGGAAGAAGCTGCTTATTATTCTGGTTTGCATTTCTTTTGTCTCGGGGATTTCGGCATTTTTGCTCCAATTTTTTTTAGGAGGCTCAACAATTTACCGTGCTGAATTGTTTATAGAAGTAGTAGACGATGTAAATCCGACGATTTTGATTAACACGGCGGGTATGCGGGTAGAAGTCGTTCCGTGGGACGGAGAGACCGTTAAAATTGAGTGTGTGTCGGAATTACCGCTTATAATTGAAGACATCACCGAAGAGTCAAATCAGGGATTAATCAAAAATCAGACGGTGACAATCAGCCAGGATGACGGATTCGTTGTTTCGCTGTTCACGACCGAGTTGTTTCGCTACAGGATGAAGGTTTACCTGCCGCAATCCCGCGTGTACAAGGAAATAACCGTGAATTCTTCGGTTGCAAACACGAATGTTTACGTAGACGAATTACTTCAAATACAGGAGGTGAGAATATAATGTTATCAGTGGTTATTCCCGCTTATAATGAGGGTGAGAATATAAATATAGCAAGTGATACCATTTCTCGTATTTTTGAATCGGCGGGGATTGAGTTTGAACTGGTGTTTTCCGATGACGGGTCAAGGGATAACACGTGGGAATTTATTTCGAAGAGGGCGGCAGCGGATTCACGGATACGTGGTTTGCGATTCTCGCGAAATTTCGGGAAAGAAGCGGCGATATTCGCAGGGCTGGAGAAAGCGCAGGGCGATTGCGTCGTGGTAATCGACTGTGATTTACAGCATCCGCCCGAACTCATGGTCGAGATGTACGAACGGTGGAAGAACGGCGCGGAAGTGGTGGAGGCACGTAAATCGTCGAGGGGGAGAGAAAGCCCGATTTACAAGACCTTTGCGAAGACTTTCTATAAGCTTATGAAGTCATCGTCGGGATTGAATCTTGACGGGGCGAGTGATTATAAGCTGATGGACAGAAAAGTCATCGATGCCATTAACGGAATGAAAGAGCGGTTGACGTTTTTCCGGGCTTTGTCGGCATGGGTCGGATTCAAGACCGAAGTTGTCGAGTTTGAAGTCCGACCGCGGGAACACGGAACGACTAAGTGGAGTTTTCGTAAGCTGTTTAAGTTTGCTTTGTCGAGTGTTACCGGATTCACGAGTTTTCCTATGCACTTGATGACGGTCAGCGGAATTATATTCGCGGTTTTGTCGCTTGTGATGGGCGTGCAGACAGTTTTGAAGTTTTTCGGCGTTTTCGGCGAACCTGCGGCGGAGGGATTTTCAACGGTTATACTGCTTTTGTTGATTATCGGTTCGCTGTTGATGTTGGGCCTGGGAATAATCGGATATTATTTAAGCAAAATCTATGAGGAAATCAAGTTTCGCCCCAGATATATTATTAATGAGGAAATTTCAATAAAGAAAGAAGGAAGTGTTAACCCATGAGTAAGATTAAACCGGATTTTAGCAAGTTCAAACCGAAGAATCCTATACCGGCGATAAAGGATTTCTTCATCACGAAACCGCATATATGGCTTTCGTTTGCAATCCCGTTCGGGGTTTTGTTTGCGTCATATATGCTCTTCGGCGTATGGCCGAGCCAGCGGGGTGATCCGGCGAAACCGTGGTCGGTGCTGTCGCTGGACTTGAATGCGCAGTACGTCTACTATTTCCAACATATGAAGGATGCACTGTTCGGCAGCGAAAGCCTGCTGTATTCGTGGAGCCGTAATCTGTCGGGTGAATTTGTCGGGATTATCGGGTACTATGTACTCAGCCCGTTTAACTTGATTGTTTGGGTTTTCCCGCTGTCGCACATTACCGAGGGTCTTATGCTGATGATGCTGACTAAAGTGGGATTCATCGGCGTTACCATGGCGATTTACCTTAGTTACAGTCGCGGATTCGGCAAGCACACGACGGTTATGTTCAGCATAATGTATGCGTTGCTGTCCTACAACATCGTGCAGACCATGAACCCGATGTGGTTGGACGGAGTAATGGCGTTACCGCTCGTTGTTATGGGAATAGAGAGCGTTTTGAAACACGGTAAGTACAAATTGCTGATTTTCTCTCTTACCTACTCGTTCATTACCTGCTTCTATATCGGGTATATGATTGCGATATTCACGACCCTCTATTATATCTATTACGCATTGACCTCCAGGAAGTTCACAAGAGGAAATATCATCGTGGTTTTGAAGCGTACCGGATTATTCGCGGCGGCGGCGTTGATTTCAGCGGCGATTTCGGCATTTATACTGTTGCCGGTCTATTCGGCATTGTCGATGGGTAAGTTGGAATTCTCCAACCCCGACTATTCCCTCAGGGCGAACTTCAATTTCCTTGATATAACACGGAAATTTTTCTTGAACAGCTACGACACGGTCAGAATGCCGGAGGGTATGCCGTTCCTCTTCTCCGGAACCGTCACGCTTTTACTGTTCCCGATTTATTTCTTCTGCGACAAGATTCGCAGGGCACGCAGATTGGGCGGGATTCTGCTTGTTTTCGCATTGATTACGAGTATGATGATTGTTCCGTTTGATATGTTCTGGCACGGAATGCAGAATCCTAACTGGCTGCCTTACCGTTACTCATTCATGCTTTGCTTCTTGTTCATTGCTTTCGGGGCGGAAGTGTTCGAACACCTCAAGAAAATCCCTCACAAATCGATAGGAATATCGGCGGTGGTACTTGCGGGACTGCTCATTTATTGGCAGGCGGCAGATACCTTTGAATCGACGTTGGGTGATAAAGGAAGGGATGTTTTCGACTGGTTGAGTTCGGTCATGCCGTCAATGATTGCGGTAATCGGCTTTGCATCTATTCTTATACTGGCGAAGAACAAACTCAAGAAAGAAAACGTGATTTCCTTCGTGCTGATTGCTTTGGTGGTGACGGAATTGCTGTTCAACACCCAAAACAGCATCGAGAGACAACACACCGACATTTACTATTCAAATAAGGAATCATTCCAGAGCATGGTGTTCACGCGGCAGGTGATGGACGACATTATCGCGGCGGACGATGGGTTCTGGCGTTCGGAAAAACGGTATATCCGCAGTGCGTGTGACCCGATGGCACTCCGAATGAAAGGTGTCACCCACAGTTCGAGTATGTTGAATGAACGCGCAATCGTTATTTTGAAGAATATGGGTTATTCGTCGAGGAGTCATGCTTCACGCTATTCGGGAAATACCCCGCTTACCGACGACTTGCTGGGCTTCAAATATATCTTGTCGGCACCCACGAAAGACCATTCCAGTGTGAAGAGTAAGAGTGACATTACGGTATACGAAAATCCCAACGTTATGCCGCTGCTTTATCTGACGAATCCGCAAATGAAAAACTTTACTTTCGACGGGCCGGACAATCCGTTTTTGAATCAGAACAAACTGCTTTCGCAGATGTTGGAGCAGGGCGTGTCACGGATTCGTACCGCCGATACCGAGATTACCAATCTCGAAGTGCTTGAAGGCGATTATACCGTGTATTCCAAAAACGAAACCGTCGGAAATAACAGCGAAGTCGATTATACCGATGAAATCCCGGAAAACGATGCCTATATCGATTACAGCTTCTACGCAGAACAGACAGGACATTATTATCTGCAAATCAGCAGTGATTATAAAGGCAATGAATACAGCGTATCGGTTCGAACCAGCGATTACAGTTCAGAATCCGGTGAAGTCACTACCGAAGAATACGATGCCGAAGAAATTGGGGATGAAAATATCCATTATCTGGGTTATTTTAATTCCGGTGATTCGTTTAGGGTGATTCTCACACTTGAATCCGAAAGGCTCTTCGTCCGACGTGAAATCTTTATGGTTTCCACCGCGAAAATGAACGACATCATTGACGATTTGCTCATGGAACATGATTATGAAGATTTGACACAAGCGATATATCAAATTCAAGATGACATTCTCACGTATATTCTCGATGATGAAACGGTGGATGAGCATTTCGCGATTGCGAACTACAACAGCCGCACAAACGAGAAAGTCAATCAATCAGGTGGCAGTCATACCATTTACGCAAAGTCGGGTTCGGGTTCGGCATCAATCAAGTACGAAGTCTATGCCGATGTTTACGGGGACGTGTTTGCGTACTTCCCCGGAAGCGTGAGCGGAATGTTCGAATTGTCGGTTAACGGGACGAAAATCCCCGAAACGCCTGAGTCGGAGCTTACTCGCTGTTATTACCTCGGCAAATACGGCGACACCTATCTCGAAGTCGTGATTACGCCGCTCGGTAACGAAATTTTCTTCGGTGAAGGGTATTTCGCGCGGGTGAATGAGGATATCCTGGCTTTCGAAGGGGAAGCGGCAGAGCGGTATTACGCGCGTATGCTCACGAATCTGAAGAGGTCTGATGAAGACGGCGGACGTTATATCGAGCAGGTTGCGGCAGCCCGTCAGTTGAACAACGTCACGGCGGATACCCGCGACGACGGAAACGTCAATTACAGCAAATCCGGCGGTGAAGCCACGATTGAGTACAGTTTCACCACAAGCACGCAAGGCGATTACTATGCGTATTTCCCCGGGGGATTCCAAGCCGCGTACAGAGTCCTTGTGAACGGCGAACTTGTCGAAAGTGTCTTCGGTGAAGGTGAAAACGCACAAGCGGCGCGCTATCTGGGCAGTTTCGAGCGGGGGGAAAACGTTAAGGTAACGTTGAGCCTTACCGGGGATTCGGTTGTTTTCGGGGAAGCGGTATTCGCGAGGGCGAAGTACAGTTTCGAAGATGAGCGGATTCTCAGAAATCAAGAGCGTGCAATCTCGATTCTCGGCGAAGATGCAACCGGAATCAATTCGTATTTCAAACGGATTCATTATCATGACTCACTCCCTGCGGGAATCGTCCAATCCACCACGACCGATAATCACACCTCCTACAAACGTGCCGAGGGTGCTACCGGTAATGCTCACATGGAATACTTCTTCACGGCGGAAGAAGCCGGCGACTACTACGTGTATATGCCTACTTCTTTTGAACGTAAGAGCAATCTTTGGGTAAACGACTCGTTTATCAGTGTGATTTTCGAGACCGATAACTACCACATTCACCATTTGGGGAATTTTGAGCGGGGCGAAGACTTCAAGGTAACGCTGTCACTGTTGGATAAGAATGAAGTGTTCTTTAAAGAGCAGTACTTCATGCGTCTGGATAAAGACCTGCTTGAATCTGACATTGCACGTCTCCACAAGACTAACGAAAACACCGTGTTTGAGGGGCTTTCGAATACTCATCTGCGGTTGACCACCAATCACCCCAAGGAAATGATGGTCTTCACCTCGATTCCTAACGAACCGGGCTGGAAAATCACCGTGAACGGCAAAACCATCAAAAAAGAGGAGATTGAGGAAATCGCAGGGGGATTAATCGCTATTTCTGTTCCCGCAGGGGAAAACGTGGTCGAGATGAAGTTTTTCCCGAACCGTATGCCGTCGGGAATATTGCTCACCTTTGCGGGAATAGCAGGACTGATAGTGCTGAATATGTTCATGGCAAGGTTGGAACTCCGCGAACAAATGAGAGTTAGACTGGCTGCGAAATCAAAGAAAAAGTTGGTTCGTGTAGTCTCAGACGTTCGTGACGTGTATGACGAAAGCGATTATGACGATGACGAAGACGATGATGACGAAGTTCAAGAAAAAGTCAAAGAAGTCAAAGAATTCAAAGAAGTAAAAGAAGACAAAAAATCTAAAAAAGCCCAAAAAGACGAGAGCGAATCGGAGGGAGACGAAGATGCTTTTGACTCTTGACGTTGGCAACACCAATATAGTTATGTCTGTGTTCGAGGGGGAGAAATCCCTCCTCGAATCCAGGATTGACACCAACCCCGCGAGAATGTCCGACCAGTATATCGTGATGTTTGATTCTCTTCTGCGCTTGAACGGGGTTTCACGGGGGGATATAACCGGTTCAGTCATATCGTCGGTTGTTCCGCCGGTGACACGACAGATTTCGTTGGCGGTCAAGCGGTTAAACGGGATTGAACCGTTGATTGTCGGGCCGGGGTTGAAGTCGGGCTTGAATATCAAGATTGACAATCCGGCAGAGCTTGCCGCTGATTTAGCCTGTGGAGCGATTGCCGCGAAGAATCTGTATAAGAATCCCTGTATAGCGATTGATTTGGGGACTGCCACGAAGGTCTTGGCTATAGACAAGACCGGTGCGTTGTTGGGCGGAGTGATTGCCCCGGGTGTCGGGGTGAGTTTCAAGTCCATGTCGGACACGACCGCGCTGCTTCCGCTGGTCAGCGTGGAAGAACCCGGAGCAGTAATCGGTTCGAATACCATTGACTGTATTCGCGGCGGGATTATTTACGGAACTGCGTGCATGCTCGACGGATTGATTGAGCGGTTCGAGTCGCAGTTAGGCGAAAAATGTTCGTTGGTTGCTACCGGGGGCTTTTCGGAGGTGATTGTACCGCATTGTAAGCATGATATTCTTGTGAATAAGCGGCTTGTATCGGAAGGAATGCGTATTATTTACGAGAAGAATAGATAGGCGTTACACTCGTAAGAGGTGATAGCAGGTCGGTGAGGGTTGCGCTGATTTACAGGCAGCTTGAGGTCGGCTAATATATGCTGATAAAAAATCAGCGAGAAAGAGGTGTTTTCTATGGAAAACAAAATTCCGGGGGGCAGAGCGATTCAATCAAGAACGCTTATGCTGGCACAGACTGCCGTGTTGGGCGGCATCATGTTGGTTCTCAACTTTAGTGGGTTGGGGTTAATCAAAGTCGGGGTTTGGTCGCTTACGATTTTGAATGTTCCGGTGATTATCGGGGCAATGACGGTCGGAAAATGGGCGACAACAGCTTTGGGCGGGTTGTTCGGTATACTGATACTTGCCGATGCACAGGTTTTCTTGGCGATTAGTTTCCCGTTGACGATTTTCTTCCTTGTGGGTTTGAGGGGGTTATTGTACGGATTCTTGTGTGCTTTAATCTTTGAAGGATTCAAGAAAATCGACAAAACGAAGATTTGGTCGTACGGTGCGACAGGGCTGTGTTCCGCAATCTTGAATACCACGTTGTTTATCGTGGGGGTGATTGTGATTTTCGGTTCTTCGCCCGCTATTCTGGAGATGTTCGGGCAGGTAAACCGTTTCGGGCTTTTCATTCCGCTGATTTTAATGGTGGGTGTTCAAGCAATCATCGAAATTGTCGTATGTGCGGCGATTGCTATGGCGGTCGCAAAACCGGTATCGGCTTACTTAAACAAGAGAGCATAATCGGCAAATAGCAAAGGAGGTGAGTGGTATGGCTAATACACCGGAGATTCGTGATACGAAGAAAACCTGTTTGTCTGTACTTGTTGCATTAAAAAGAACAGGTGGAACCATTGATGATGCAATTTCACAGATGAAAGCATCTATGGAGAGAGCAGACGCACTTGAGGTTTTCGAGTCGTTCAAAGAAGACGATGGGCTTTTGGTCAAACCAAAGTAGAGGAGGTGAGCGGTATGGCGTATGATACGAAAGTGCTGTTGTCTCAGATTGCACAAAACGTTTTGAAGTCTGTTACCCTCGAGGAAGCGTATATGTCGGTGGTAGAATCGGCTAATGTTGAAGGTCTTCAGTTGGCAAATTATAATGAAGCAAAGAAACATCTTCAGGAGTTGCGTTCGCGCTCGGAGGCGGCAGGGTCAGAATCATGAAGTATTTCAACTCAGCGGCAAATTTAATTCCACAATACAATGAGTATAAAGAATGCGTTCGAAACCCCGGTATTATTTCAATATCGGGGCTTTCGCGCATACATAAAGCGCATTTCATAGCCGCAACCACCGAAGAAACCTCCGAATCGTTGCTGGTACTCGTCGATTCCGAAAGCGAAGCCGAAAGACTATGCGCGGACGTGAATACGCTCTGTAATAATTCGTGTGCTTATGTCTATCCGGCGAAAGATTCCGACCTTTTCATCGCCGAAGCCGCTTCCGGCGAATACGTCCACCGAAGACTTTCGGTTTTGTACTCTTTAACCCGGAAAATTCCTACGGAATTTTCTTCGCAGAGCGAGCAAGGTTTGTCCTTTGGCACTTCGGTTATAGTCGCCACACCGGAAGCCGCCGCACAACTCACTATCTCGCCGAAAAAGCTGACCGAGAGTATAATTCGCATCGAAAAAGACGGTGAGTTTAAATCGGAAGAGGTGTTTTCGCGATTAATCGAGGGTGGGTACAGTCGGGTTGATATGGTCGAAAGTGTTTCGCAGTTTTCGGTGAGGGGTTCGATTATCGATATTTTCCCGGTGAACAGTGAGCTTCCGGTGAGGGTTGACCTATGGGGCGACACGGTTGATTCACTGGCGTTGTTCGATGTGGAGAGCCAGAGGAGTGTCAGCAAAATCGAGGTTGTTCACATATCTCCCTCTTGCGAACAACTTGAAGACTCTACTGCGACCTTGTTTGACTATGTTCAGAAAGTCATCGTATGTGAACAAAATGCCTGTAATGAGCAGTTCCGTTCCGCGTACGAGCAATTTAAAGAAGACCTGGCTTTGGCGGCGGAACAGGGGAACGTCTCGGGCGGGAAGTTCATGCTTTCGAAAGCTGAATACAACGCGTTGGCGGAGGAAAAGACGTTCGCTTATTTTGATGCCTTCGCAAGGAAGGGTAGGGAGTTTACTCAAGTGGCGGTTACTCAGCTTCCGCCGTGGAACGGTGAATACAATCAGCTTTGCCGAGACCTGAAAGCATATATGAAGAGCGGTTATTCGGTGATTATATTCGCAGGGACCGAGAAGTCGGCACGGGAGTTGGCGAACGACCTTCGTGATGATGACTTTGTCGCCGATTATGCGGTGAATCCCGAAAGGGCATATGGGAGGCATATATTCGTGACGGCGGGGACGCTTTCTGCCGGATATGATTACTCAGAGGCGAAATGTGCCTGCATTACACTCTTTGGAAACCGAAATTCCGAGACGGTAGTACGGGGAATAACCGGAGGGACTTCGCCTGTTTCTGCGGCGAAGAAGCCGAAACGCAAGAGTAAAGCCGAGGCCATTCGTGCGATTAGCGAAATCAATGTAGGGGACTACATTGTTCATGATAACTACGGAATAGGAATATTTGAGGGGGTGACGAAACTCACCAACGACGGAATAAGCAAAGATTACATCAAGCTCCGTTATGCGGGGAAGGATGCGTTGTATCTCCCGGTGACTCAGTTGGATTTCATTGCGCGATATATCGGGAACACGTCTTCGGCGAATTTGAAGCTGTCGAAACTCCATACCGATACGTGGTTTAAGACTAAAGCGAAGGTCAAGCGAGCGGTAGCGGAGTTGGCGCAGGAGTTGGTTGAGTTGTATTCGGTGAGGATGAAGGCGAAGGGTCACAGTTTCGGGAAGGATACACCGGAACAGCTTGAGTTCGAGAGCAGATTCAGTTATGTCGAGACTGATGACCAACTCACCTGTATCGAGGAGTTGAAATCAGATATGCAGTCCCCTCGTCCGATGGACAGATTGTTGTGCGGAGATGTCGGATTCGGTAAGACCGAAGTCGCGTTGCGGGGGGCGTTCAAGTGTGTGATGGAGGGTAAGCAGTGCGCGCTGCTCTGCCCGACTACCGTGCTTGCCTGGCAGCATTATCAGACGGCGATTCAGCGGTTCGGTCTTACCGAAGGCGTTTCTTCTCGTCAGTCACTGCAAAAAAGAAACGATAACGCGGGACTTGTCAATGTTGAGTTGCTGTCACGGTTTCGCACACCTAAACAGCAGAAGGAAATCCTTCAGAAGTTAGAGTCGGGGGTAATTGATTTCATAATCGGTACGCATACACTCGTGGGAAAGAACGTAAAGTTCAAGAATTTGGGATTGGTTATAATCGATGAAGAGCAACGGTTCGGGGTTATGCAGAAGGAGAGGCTGAAGGTTTCTTTTGAGGGGGTGGACACCCTCACGCTGTCGGCGACCCCTATTCCGCGGACATTGAATATGGCTATGTCGGGGATTCGTGATATGAGCGTGATTGAAACCCCGCCGCATGACCGATTACCTGTCACTACCTATGTAATCGAGCATGATTACGGGGTGATTTCGGCTGCAATCAACAAGGAACTCCGACGGGCGGGTCAGGTTTATTATATTCATAATCGGGTGGAAACAATCATGTCGGCGGCGGCGAAGTTGCAGGGACTGCTCCCTGATGCAAGAATCGGGATTGCGCATGGTAAAATGGACGAAAAGTCGCTGTTGGAGGTCTGGCGGCAGTTGTTGGAACGCCAAATCGATATTTTAGTCTGTACGACACTTATCGAAACCGGGGTTGATGTTCCGAATGTTAATACGCTTATAATCGAGAACGCCGACAGAATGGGTCTGGCGCAACTTCATCAGTTGAGGGGGCGGGTCGGCAGGACGAATCGGCGGGCGTTCGCTTATTTCACCTTCAACCGCGGGAAGGTCTTGACCGAAATTGCCGAGAAACGGCTTAAGGCGGTCAGGGAGTTCACGCAGTTCGGTGCGGGATTCAAGATTGCATTGCGGGACTTGGAAATCCGCGGGGCGGGAAGTGTTCTCGGGGAGAGTCAGTCGGGACATTTATCGTCGGTGGGATATGAAACCTATGTTCGATTACTGGAAGAAGCGGTGAAGTCGGTTGACGGCGGCAGGTCTTCGTCGGACGGTGAAGAATCGCCGAGCGAGGTTGTGTCACAATGTGTCGTAGATGTAAAAGCCGACGCTTTTATTCCCGACGGGTATATATCGAATCAGTCGGGAAGAATCGCCTGTTATAAAAAAATTGCCGAAATCCGCGATGAAGATGATGCAAAAGATGTCGTTTCGGAATTAACCGACAGATACGGTAAAATTCCCAAACCTGTGACCGGGTTGATTCAAGCGGCGCGGATTCGTAACTTGGGCGGGCGTTGCGGAATCAGCGAAGTCAGCCAGAATAAAAACGGGGTGGTGTTCCATTGGCGGCAGAATGTAGCGGAAGAATCATCGGAATCACAATCGGCAAAGATGGAAGGGCTTTCGTATTGGGAACGTCGTAGACTGGAGAAGGGCAATCAAGCGGGGCTTCCTGTGGAGAAGTTGTCGAAACTGCCGCAGAAACTGTTCTCTAAAATGGAATTGAATTTGACCGAACGCCCCGGGGTCACGTTAAAATTGACCGAAAAAGACGATGTCCTCGATATAGTGACGGGTTTTCTTGAGAATTTAGTTGACAATTAGCGTTTCAAAGGGTATAATGAGCAGTAGGGAAATATAGTATGGAAATAAGAAAGGTATGGTTATAATCATGGTTAGAAGAAAAGAAACGGAAATTTTAGACTTTGAGGGTTTGCAGGGAGCTTCGGCACCTGAGAGCGTGACTGTCAGGAATATAGATGAACTGTATGCAAAACTGGAGAAGTCTGAGAGGAATGTTGCAGCCGGTAAAACGATTCCCGCTGAAGTTTTGTTTGAAAAGGTGAGGAAACGGTATGGCTACCGCGGTGTCAAGATGAGAAACTTTTTTTAAAAGGGTTTCGTTATGTTATTATCGGAAATTATTTGATGCTCTATACGATTGATGAAGTGGATTCATTGGTTATTATACACAATATCGTCTATGGCAGACGGGATTTAAATTCAATTTCAACGGAAGAACAAACTTAAAAACAGAAAGGTATGGTGTAAGCGGGAATGAAAGAATTCAATTATAACAAAAGTGAGCGGACTTACGACATAATCTTCGGGGCGGCGGCGATTGCCCTGTCTTCGATTATATCGTTGCTGTTCCTGGTAGCGGGAATACTGTCTATGGCGGCTAATTTGACAACGGGATTAATCGGGAGATTCTTGGGCGGGGCAGTGGCTAATCGGTTGATGGAGCTTTTTCAGGCGCACGCCGGCGATGCGGGCAAGTTGATTATGTGCGGTGCGGCTTTCGGATTAGTGTGGACTGTAATCGGGATTAAAGCGTTGTTGAGGGTACAGCGGGCTAATCGATATGCTAAGATTTTTACGACACAGCCTTCAGGGGTAGGCAGGGTGAAGATTGCCGAAATCGTCAAACAGACCGGGTATACGCTGAAACGTGTGTCCCACGACCTCAATACGCTGAAAAAGCGGGGATATTTCCCTACGATTAACTTCGATTTAGACAACAAGGAAGCGATTTTCGTCGAAAATTCCGAGCCGCTTGTACAAATCGGTAACGAATCGGCAACGGTTTACAAGGAAAACCGTGAAATCCCGCTCGTCCCGATTGCGGCGGCGGTGGTTACTTTAATCTCATTCAGTTTCGGGTGGTGGCTGTTTTCGGTGACTACTGCAATCGGTGCGGGATTGCTTACCACGATGTTTTTTCCGTTGGCGATTTATTTCAGCGAAGTGAAAAGAACCACCCCGAAAATGAAGAAACCGTCGGCTACCGGGAACAGCGATTTAGATGAAGTCCTTGCGGGGATTTACGAGAACAAGAAAGAACTCGTACGGTTGAAGGGGAGTATCGTTTCACCGAAAATCCGTACCCCGCTCGCCGATATAATCCGTGTATCGGAACAGATTTCGCAGTATGTCACCGATAATCCCGAAAAAGCCAAGAGTTTGCGGCAGTTCTGCAATTACTACCTGCCGACGACGGTAAACTTCCTTGCTACGTATGAGGAATTGGAATCTAAGAGCGATAAAGGCGAGAACATCATGGCAACCCTCGCTAAAATCGAGGAGGTTACGGCTAAACTGGTCGATGTGTTCAAGCGGGAATATGACGAACTGTTCGCTGATAAGGTGATGGATATCGAAGCGGAAACGTCGGTCATGAAGGCAATTATAGCAGAAGCAGACGAAAGCAAAAATATTTGAAGTAATTAATGAAATAACTAAAATTAGGAGAATAAACATGGAAAACATCAAATTATCATTCGAAGGGAACGACGAGAACATCGAAATCCCGGATTTTGCGGCAGAAGCGGCAAAATCAGCAGTTGAAGCATTCACGACTTCGGCGGTTTCCGAAACGGAAGAAGCGGCGGCAGAGACTTTTGCGACTCCCGCTACTCCGGCAGCGGAAACTTTCACGACCCCGGCAGTTCCGGCGGTGGCTTTCACTCCGATTGATACGGGGGTGGAAATCATTCCCGATACATCGGCTTTTACCCCGGCAGAGTTAAAGCAAATCGCCGATTTCGCTAAACAAATTGACGTTACGAATTCCACGCAGATGTTAGCTTACGGCGGTGGAGCGCAGAAGAAAATCCAGGGATTTTCCGAGGCTGCGTTACAGAATGTCAAGACTAAAGAGGTGGACGAAATCGGTGAGATGATTACCGGGTTGGTGGTTCAACTCAAGAATTTCGATGCTGAAGATAAAGGCAAAAAGCCGGGACTGTTCAAGAAACAGCGGGATAAGATGGCATTGACTAAAGCGCGGTACGATACCGTTGAAAAGAACGTGGATAAAATCTGCGGCACACTCGAGAATCATAAAATCGTCTTGATGAAGGACGTGGCTATGCTCGACCAGATGTACAACAAAAATCTCGAGTATTACAAGGAACTTTCCATGTACATCATAGCGGGGAGACAGCGGTTGGCTGAAATCGTGGCGGTCGAACTCCCGGAAATCCAACGTAAAGCGACCGAGTCGGGTCTTGCGGAGGATGCGCAGGAAGCGAACAATCTGGCTGAAATGTGCAACCGTTTCGATAAGAAGCTCCATGATTTAGAGTTGAGTAAGACGGTTTCCATGCAGATGAGTCCGCAGATTCGCATGGTTCAGGGTACAAACAACATGATGGTCGAGAAAATCAACTCGTCCCTCGTGAATGTGATTCCCCTGTGGAAGAATCAGATGGTTCTCGCACTGGGAATGGCGCATACCCAATCGGCGATTCGTGCGCAGAAGGAAGTCAGCGATATCACCAACCAACTTCTTCGTAAAAACGCCGACGCATTGAAACAGAACACCATCGAGGCGGCGAAAGAATCCGAACGGGGAATCGTCGATATCGAGACTTTGCGGCACACCAATCAATCGCTTATCACGACTTTGGACGAAGTCTTGCAGATTCAGCAAACCGGTCGCGAAAAACGCCGCGAAGCACAGGTTGAACTGCATAAAATCGAGGAAGAACTCAAGGCGAAACTCCTCGACATTCGTGATGCAGGGAAACCCGCCGTAGTCGAGACTACGGTCGCCGGCGGAAGCGGACTCACGCTTGAGGGATGAAAAGAGGGAGGATAAGATTATGGCTAATTCATCTGAAATAAGAGATACGAAAAAGTCAAACTTATCGTGTCTGTATGCGGTAAAAGTACTCGGCGGGGATATAGATATGGCAATCGTCCAGGCAAGGGCGGCGATGGATAAATCCGATGTCGAGGACGTGGAAAAAGAGTATGAAGAGTTTCTGAAAAAGGGGGATAAGTGAGATTATGGCATTAGCAATCGAAGTCAAAGAAAGGCAGAAACATTTGCTCGGTATTCTGTTGAACGTAAAGAAAGCGAATCCGGGGATAACCGTAATCGGATTGCAAAAGCAAATCGAAGACGCTGTTATCGTCATGGAACCGGAAGATGTGGCTTTAGTCGAGAAAATCGTCGGAGTCAAAGCATTAGAAGAGTGAAGCATTAGAAGAGTAAAGCGAGGAGTGAGATTACGGCATTGGGAATCGAAGTCAAAGAAAGACAAAAGCACCACCTTAAAGGGCTTTTGAACATCAGAAAAGACAATCCCGGACTTCATATAGTCGGGTTAGACAGACAAATCGAAGACGCTGTTATCGTCATGGAACCGGAAGATGTGGCTTTAGTCGAGAAAATCGTCGGGATTAAAGCATTAGAAGAGTGAAGCGAACAGGCGGCGAAACACAACAAAAAGTAAATTGTTCCACGTGGAACACAATTAACTGTATAGCGGAGAAGGGTTTTTCGTGAATTTTCTTGAATCTTACGATGTTATAGTAATCGGTGCGGGCCACGCGGGTTGTGAAGCGGGGCTCGCTTCGGCACGCTTGGGGTGCAGGACTGCCGTGTTCTGTCTTTCGCCCGATACAATCGCGAATCTTCCTTGCAATCCCTGCATAGGCGGTTCCGCTAAAGGACAGATTGTCAGTGAAATCGACGCGCTCGGCGGAGAAATGGGCAAGGCGGCGGATTTTGCTACGTTGCAGTCGCGTATGCTTAATCGGGGGAAGGGGGCGGCGGTACATTCGTTGAGGGTGCAATGTGACCGAGTCGGGTATGGGCTTTATATGAAGCGGGTTCTCGAAGACCGGGAGAATCTGTTCATAAAACAGGGCGAAGTTACGGAAATTCTTGTGGTTGCAGGCGAAGTCGTAGGGGTTCGTACAAGAATCGGTGCGTTTTACGGAGCGAAGGCGGTCATTATTGCAACGGGAACGTATCTCGGCGGGAAAATCCATGTGGGGGAATCAAGCTATGACGGAGCGGCAGACGGACTCGCCCCTGCAATGTTCTTGAGTGATTCGTTGGCGAAAATCGGGATTAAGACCCGACGGTTCAAGACAGGGACTCCTGCAAGGGTGCATAAGCGTTCGGTGGATTTTTCGCAGCTTGCCGAACAGCACGGTGATGAGTCGCCGTTCCCTTTCAGTTTTACCGCAGAGAAAATCCCCGAGAACAAGGTGGTGTGTCACATTACATACACGAATGAGCGAACGCATGAGCTTATTCGTGCGAATCTGCATCGTTCGCCGATGTATTCGGGACGAATCAAGGCTACCGGTGCGCGCTACTGTCCGAGTATCGAGGATAAAATCGTGAAGTTCGCCGATAAAGACCGACATCAGCTTTTTATCGAGCCTATGGGTTTGAATACGTCGGAATATTATCTCCAGGGGTTGTCAAGTTCTCTGCCGGAGGAGGTTCAAACCGAGTTGGTTCGGACAATTCCGGGGTTGGAAAACGCTGAAATCATTCGCCCTGCGTACGCAATCGAATATGATTGCTGTGACCCGACCGAGCTGTTCCCGACGTTGGAATTTAAGGCGATTCGCGGATTATACGGGGCGGGGCAGTTCAACGGGACTTCGGGTTATGAAGAGGCGGCGGCACAAGGTCTTGTGGCGGGGGTCAATGCCGCCAACAAGATTCTTGGCAGGGAAGAATATGTTCCACGTAGAACATCTTCCTATATAGGGGTGATGATTGACGATTTAGTCACAAAGGGTTGTGACGAACCCTATCGAATGTTAACATCTCGTGCCGAGCATCGGCTTTCGATTCGTCAAGACAATGCCGAGGAACGTCTGTGCGAGACCGGGTATGAGCTTCGGCTTTTGGAAAAGGAACGTTATGCCGTGTGGGAGGAAAATTCGGCGGTGATTAGTCGGGAAATGGCGCGGCTGAAGTCGGTAACGGTGAAACCGTCGGAGTTTCCGTCGCTGAAACAAGCGGTGAAGTTGTATGACTTTCTCAAGCGACCGGAAGTGGATTATGCAGAGTTTGCGCCGTCGGATTTTTCGCCCGGTCTTGTGCGGAAAATCGACATTGCGGTGAAGTATGAGGGGTATATTAAAGCGAGTGCCGAGAAGATACGTTCGGCAGACGAGCTGGAGTCAAAGAGGTTGCCGACGGATTTTGATTATTCGCTTGTTTCGGGGTTGCGGTTGGAGGCGCGGGAAAAGCTGAACCTTCATAAGCCGTTGAATCTGGGTCAGGCGAGCCGTATTCCGGGTGTTAATCCTGCCGATGTGACGGTTTTGCTGATTTGGCTTTCGGGAAAATAAAAAAATTCCGTTGATTTCACATCAACGGAATTTTTGTATTAAGTCGCACGATAAGTTGTGATTTACAGCCCCCTGAACATTACGTCGTCGATAAAGATATAATTATCGAGTTGGGCAGGCGGATATGCCCTGATGTTGATTATTGCCGCGACTGCATCAAACGGGGCGGGGCCGAAGACTTTTCTGTAATAACCGAAAGAATCTTGCGGTATACTGCCGGATTCTATAACGATGTCTCCTGCCACAACTTCCGAGCCGTCTTCACGTCGGAAGTATACAATCACTCTCAAAAGTGAGTCGGGATTGTTGGCTTTTGCATAGAACGACAGTTCGTACAGGCAATCCGGATTTATGTCTACGACTTGCAGTAGACTGCTGGTGTTCTTCATTCCCGCTGAGTATCTGCCGGTATGCACGTTTTCCCGGTCGCTGATTTGATACACCGTATAAATCGGGGAAGCACCGCTGCCGACTTCCCAGCCGACGGGGGTCTGCCCGAAGATGGGATTGTTAACGAATTCTTCCATTTCGCCGTTAATCAGCAGGTCTCCCGTCGGCTGACACAGGCAGTCACATTCTCCCGGAGGGCCGGTCGGACCGGGAGGCCCGGTTTCACCGCGCTCACCATCTTCCCCCGGGGGACCGGTCGGGCCGCGTTCACCATCTTCGCCGGGAGGGCCTTGTTCACCCTGGAATCCCCGCGGGCCGCGTTCGCCTTGCTCGCCGCGCTCGCCACGTTCACCATCTTGTCCGGGAGGGCCTTGCTCACCCGGGAATCCTCTTGGGCCGCGTTCTCCCTGTTCGCCTTGTTCGCCGCGTTCGCCTTGTTCTCCTCGTTCACCGCGCTCACCACGTTCGCCCGGTTCACCCGGAATTCCTTGCTCACCCGGGAATCCCCTCGGCCCGCGTTCGCCTTGCTCGCCGCGCTCGCCACGTTCACCGTCTTCCCCCGGAGGGCCTTGTTCACCCTGGAATCCTTTTGGGCCGCGTTCGCCCTGTTCGCCGCGTTCACCGCGTTCGCCGGGTTCACCCGGAGGGCCTTGTTTTCCTCTGAGACCTTGCGGGCCTTGTTCACCCCGTTCGCCTTTTTCACCGGGTTCGCCGGGCTCGCCTTGTTCTCCCTGCGGCCCGTGAGGGCCTTGTTTTCCCGGTTTTCCGGGTTTTCCCGGCGGGCCGGGAGGCCCTTGACAGCAACAACGACATTTTCCGCAGTTGCAATGACTACTGTTCATGCTTGTTTCCCCCTATCAGGTTTTTTAGCATTATATGAATAGGGGTTGAAAAGCGTTACTGTTACTTTAAAGGAATCTTCACGTTATACTCGATGAATTCATCGGTCTTGTTTTTGCGAACCACGCAATCCACCCCTGATTTTTTCATGGAGTCTATCGTGTGGTTGAAGGTGTTGATATACAAAGCCGCCTGACGAACGTAAAAGGATTTCCGAACTTGTTTTTTTGCGGGGCGGTCGATGGATTTCAATGTTTCTTCGATTAATCTGTCCGCCGCCGCCGTGTTCAGGTGGGAAGAACTGATTTTTTCTATCGCGGTAATCCGATATTCCGACGGAAGTTTAAGCAATGCGCGTGCCTGACGTTCGTTTAATCCGTAGCGTAATGCCGCCGACTTTTCTTCGTCCGAAAGCCGAAGCAGTCGCAGTTTGTTGGCAACGGTTGATTGGGCAATGCCGAGTTTCATTGCGGCTTCTTCTTGAGTGATTTTCAGAAACTCAATCAATCGATAAATCGCGAACGCCTCTTCTATATAATTCAAGTCGGAGCGTTGGATGTTCTCCATAATCGCGAACAGAGCCGACTTTTCGGCGGTTGTTTCCATTACGATGCAAGGGACACAGGACATTCCCGCCAGTTTTGCCGCACGAAGCCGCCTTTCACCCGCAATCAGTTCAAAGCGTTCGCTGTTGGAATCGTCGTTCCGACGAACCGTTAACGGTTGCAGAATCCCGTTCTGTTGAATTGAAATCGCCAATTGTGATAATTCATAATCATTGAAAATCACCCGCGGTTGGGATGGATTCGGTATGATTTTCCCCACCTCAATTTCCACAACCTTGTTGAGTACGTTTTTTTCCTCGACCCGTTCCGGGACTAACCTTTGAAAAAAAGCCATTTTTAACCCCCTGTTTCCTACTTGTAGTACTTCTATAAGGGATTATACCATATATATGGGGATTATTCCATAGGATTCTTTGTAAGGTTTACCCGTCTTCTCGGATAATTTGTCGGAGTTTGGCGGGCTTTTCGTATTATTACGAGGTTTCGTGAATCTCCCGACGGAAGCGTGTACTCGATTACGTCCTCGATTTCCCCGCCGAGTGTGGTGAGGGCGGTCGCGGCGCGATGGGTTTCGCAGTCTCCGCCTTTCATAGCAAGGAACAATCCGCCGACCTTCGCGAACGGCAGACAGTATTCGCATAAGGCGGGCAGATTCGCTACGGCGCGCGCCGCGACTATGTCGTACTTCTCGCGGTAAACAGGGGAATGTGATAACTCTTCGCTTCTGCCGGTTATGACTTCTGCATCAACCGCGATTTTGTTCAGCAGGAGTTTCAGATAATCGGTTCGCTTTTGGGAGGAATCCAGCAGAGTCACCGATAAATCCGGGCGGAACAGTTTCATGGGGATACCGGGAAATCCCGCACCGCTGCCTACGTCTATGAGTGAAGTTCGAGCGGCTTTGCCGTGAGGGTCAAGACTTTTGTTGCGGAGTAATATAAACGGCAGAATCGAGTCGATGTAGTGCTTCTCGATGACTTCTTGCGGTTCGGTTATACGGGTGAGGTTGGTGTGGCGGTTGTAGTCCAGCATGAAGCAGGTGAGGGTGTTCAGGAGCGTTTCGTTGCTTTTCAGAAACGCTTCGATTATTTCATTCACGTATTTGATTTTCCTTTGTAGTTACTTTTTTTTAAAAACGCATTATACCATTTTTTTTGAAAAAATTCAAACTTATTCTTGACATTTTTTGCGTAGTCGGTTATACTGGCTATATATGAGAAATGACGGCTTAATCGTTTACGGGAAGAACCCGGTTAAAGAATTACTGGAATCAAGCGGTTCCGGTGGGAGAATCAATACGCTTTATCTGCTCAAGGGCTCAAAATCTCACGGAGAGTTCAGGGCTTTAGCGAAACAGCAGGGCATAGTCGTGAAAGAAGTCGCCGCCGAAAAGCTGAACAGCCTTTCGGGAGGGGAACGTCATGGCGGGGTTGCCGCCGAACTGTCGGCATTAAACGAAAATGAGGGGTATGCGAGTGTGGAAGAGATTCTCGCAGATTCGCCTTGTCCGTTTATATTAATGTGCGACGAAATCGAAGACCCGCACAATTTAGGCGCGCTTATTCGCACTGCCGAAGCGGCGGGCGCAGACGGGGTGATTATTCCCAAACGCAGAGGGGTCGCTGTTACCGGTGCGGTTTACGCAGCTTCTTCCGGGGCGGCGGCGCATATAAAAATCGCAAGGGTGACGAATTTAGTTCATACAATCAAGGATTTGAAAAGCCGTAACATTTGGGTATACGGGGCAGAGTCGGACGGGAGTCCTTATACAGAAGTCGATTTCGGCGGAGGAAAAGGCGTTTGCTTGGTAATCGGCTCGGAAGGACGGGGACTTGGGCGGTTAGTCCGCGAAAATTGTGATTTTATCGTGTCGATTCCTATGCGGGGGCGGGTTAATTCGCTGAACGCATCGGTTTCGGGCGGGATTTTGCTCTTTAATATTGCAAGCAAAATCACGGCAAACACGGCAAACACGAAAGGGTGTGGTTAAAATTAGCGAAAAGTATTCGCTTGACGATATATTGAATGAATATCCGCGTGCAACATCGCCGAAACCGGAAAAGTCCGGGAACGTACCTTTTTCGGACGATGCGGAGTCTTTAACGGCGGAAATCGCGTCAATCGAGAAGCGGCGGGGGTTGGATTTTGAGCCGTCGAAATCGGGAGAGAAATCGACTGAAGTCACGGTGAAGTCAACCCGAACGAAAACCGCTGAGTTCAGTGTTACACAGATTTTGAATGAGGCTTCCGGCAAGGCGGGGAAGTCAAGTAAAACAAGCAAATCCGATTCGGATTTATCGGTTACACAGATTCTTAATGAATCGAAAGGCATAAATGCAGGGACGGAGAATTTTCCCGAAACTTCCGAAACACCGGATAAACCGGTGGAGCTTCAGCGGTTTTCGGCACCGAAAAAGCCGACCGGGAAGTTCAGGAAGTCGGCGGCGGTTGCAGCTAAAGCCGAAGCGCGAAATCAAGCTGAGGTCAAGGCATCGCTCGAGAAAACCTTTGAAGAAATCGTTTCCGGCGATAAATTCCCGATAGAAAAACCGGGAAGACCTACTTATCTTGTTCCCGAATCGGTGAAATCTACGAAAAAATCCGATTCCGACGGTTTGAATGAGGGTTTGGGCGAACAATACGAAAAAGAATCCTTTATAAAAGAAGCGCGATTACTTTCGGAGGACGAGCAACTCTCGCGGGAGGAAGAACTCCTCGAAAAAGAAATGGCGTTAGAAGACCCGTTTGAGTTAATCGACGGGATTAATCCGTATGATGTTCGGAATACGGCTGCGTTGCCGGTTCAAGAGCTTGTTCAAGCACTTAATGAGAAGGAAGAAGCTGAAAATTCCGACAAAAACGGGCAAACGAAAGAATCTGAAATAGCGGCGGTTTCGGGTGATACGAAAGAATCCGATGTGTCGAAAACATCGAAGGGTTCTGCGGCTTCGCATGATTCGCAAGACTCCGAAGAAGGCGTTGAAGAAAGTGTTAAAGAGTTCAAAATTAAGAGCGACAAGAGTAACAAGAATAATTCGGTTTTCTCGGGTTTTCCTTCAAACGCTTCAAAAAAACGCAAGAAAGATTTTACCGAGATTCCGGATTTTAAACCGCCGAGCGATAATTCCGCTTTGAAGGAGTCGATTACCGACAAACTCAAACGCAAGCGACAGTCGGACATTGATGCCCGCCGTACGCTGACGGTTGATACGCTTTCGTCGGTTGTGCCCGGGAAAGGCAAACCCCTCCCCGCGAAACTGAACATCGATTATAAGAAACAGATTATACAGGATTCTTCCTTGTTGCCGACCTCTGACCTGCAACTCAAACAGATGGAAGAACGGGAGATGGCAAAGAAAAAGAAACGGAAAATCCGCGATTTTATACTCGAAGATATCGAAGACGACGATGATGATTTCTACTATGAAGAAGAACAGGCGGACGAGTATGACGGCTACGATTCGAGCGGGCAAATCTGGGCCGACTTAAAGGAATCTCACAAGGGATTGCGGTGGCGGTTTGCGATTTTGTTTCTGCTTACCGCGGGGACGGTTTTCCTCGCTTTTGTACATGATTTAGGCAAGGGTAATGCAGGACTCCGTTATGAAATCACGACGGCGTTGTTCGGTGCCGATAATTTGAGCAGTTATGCGTCGGCGATGGTTTACGCTAACCTCATTGCAGGGGTTGCGGGGATATGTATCTGTTCGGGGGTGGTTCTGCGCGGATTCAAGAATCTGTTTTTCGGGAAAGCCGATTGCGACAGTGCCTGTGCCATTCCGATTGTCTTGACCACCGTAGCGACAATCGCGCAAATCACCGAAAAAGGCAGTACCAACTTCGTGGAGCAGAACAATGCCCACGTTTACGTGAGCGTCGCACTGGCGGGACTGTTGTTCAACACGCTGGGAAAAATGCTCATGATTGTCCGGGCGAAAAAGAACTTCGGATTTATTTCGGGGGATTCTGTCAAGTATTCGGCATTCATGCCGAATACAAATGAAGATGTCGAGGCGCGCGGTTTCACCAAGAATATACTTGATTCCCCGCCTGCACCGGTGTTTTTGCGAAAGACCGAGTTTCTGACCGATTATCTTAAGAACAGTTATTGTGTAGACTGGGCAGATTTGATTTGCCGAAAACTTGTTCCCTTATCGGTAATCCTTACGATTGTAATGGGGATTGCATCGTTTTTCCTGCCTTTCGGGAATCAGCAGTTGAGGGGAGATATTCGTTGGGCTGCGACTGTGATGGGTGTGTTTTCGACGGTACTCGCGCCTTTCTCGGTTATGTTTCTCGTGAATAATCCGCTGTTGAAAGCGGCGAAAAGCCTTTCGAAGAGTGAAGCCGTGGTCATGGGTTATACGGCGGCGCACAAGTACTCCCAAGCGAACGCGGTGGTGGTGGATGCAAACCTGCTTTTCCCTGCGGGGAGCGTGAAGTTCCTTAACGTCAAACGCTGCCAGAAGCCGAATGCGATTAACACGGTTCAAATAGAAGAATACATGGTTGTCGCGGCGAGCCTGGCGATTAAAGGCAATTCCATCATGTCGTCGATGTTCAACGATATAATCAACAACGATTCCGACGTACTCTGCAAAATCGAAAACTGTATCTATGAGGTCAATATGGGTCTCATGGGGTGGATGGGTTCGAAGCGAGTGATGTTGGGTAATCGCGACCAGATGAAACATCATGGGGTGAGTATCCCGGACGAGGCAACCGAAAGCAAACATTGTCCCGAAAACGGTGACGTAGTCTATCTCGCAATCGGGAGTGAGGCTGTGGCGATGTTCTTTATAGAAGTCATAGCTAATCCGGCGGTGAGAAACGCCGTACGCGAACTCGTCGCGAATGATGTCGCACTGGCGGTAAAGTCAAAAGACTCCCTCGTTACGGCGGCGAAAATTAATGAGGTCTTCGGGTTGGAGGTTGAGCCGGATATAACACGGGTGCGGGTTCTGCCTTTCGACCAGCATAACAGCTTCGACGATTATTCTCGCTACACTTCCCGCGGGAATTCCGAGATTGCCTGTAACGGAACTTTTACGTCCTTCGCGAAGGCACTTATTACGGCGAAAACGCTTATTCGTGATATGATGGTGACTTCTGCTTTGATGTTCGTGTCGGTTTTTGTCGGCGGAATGTTGGGAATCGTGTTTACCGCCGCAACCGCAACAGGATTAATGTCGGCTTCTGTCGTAACGGTTTATCATCTTGTATGGCTTGTCATCATATTAATTCTACAGGGACTGCGACGATATTAGAAAATCGGGGTTTAAAAAGCAATTTGATTTGCTTTTAAATAAAAAGTTTTATTGGAGGTCTATTCTATGTATTCGTGTTCAAATTGCGGGAATGATTTAGCGGCAGACGGACTCTGCCCGGCTTGCGGAACTGCACACAGTCTTCCCGAGCCGGTTGCACAGCCGACACAACCGACACAGGATTTCTACGCACAGCCGGGGCAGGAATTTCAACAGCCTTACGGAGGGCAGACTGCCGGATTCGGCGAATCCGCACAATCCGCGCAATCTCCCGAGCCTACCGGGCTTACCGGAGGAAACGGATTGGTTCAATTCGAGAATGGTGACGCAGTGGTTTCGTTGAACGGCGGGGCGAAGAAGGTCAAGGTGTTCGTCATTGTGGGCGCGATAGCGAGTCTGCTGATGATTGCGTTTATCCTGCCGTGGTACACACTGGAAGCCGAATATTGGATTAAAATGTCTTTTTATAGCGACAGCGATACTTTAAGGGAAACAGGAAACGGGTTCGAGTTTGTTTTCGGGGACAGTTCATCGGGATTATTCCACCTTCTGCTGTTTGTGATTCCTGCGTTTATAGGGGCGATTGTTTCCGGCAAGATTGAGGCTATACAGGAGAAAGCGAACGCTTTCGCCGAAAAGATTTGGCTTGTTTTAGCGGGCGGATTCGGTTTGGGATTAATTCTCCAGTGTGTTCTTCACTCTGCGATTAGTTCTGAAGTGAGGGCAATCTTAGGTGACGCGATTTCCGCGTTCGAGGCCTTAGTTGAAATTGCAGGGAAGGATGCCGGCGGGGTTTCGGCATCGGTCAGCCCTTCGATTGGGTGGTTTCTCGCGATTATTTTGAATATAGTAGGAGCAGGAATCTGCGCTTACTGTTATATGCAACAAAAAAAGATTCAAGAGGAGGTAAACAGAAGATGAATTATTCATGTTCTAGATGTGCGACAAGTTTAGGAGCAGATGGAGTCTGCCCCGCCTGCGGAACTCCGCACAGTATTCCCGCGCCGCAGCCGGTTCAGCCGGTACAACAACAACAGGTTCAACCACAAATGCAACAGCCGATGTATCCGCAACAACCACCGATTCAACCGCAAATGCAGCAACCGATGTATCCGCAACAGCAGGTACAGCAGCCGTTTGTGCCGCCCACCCCAACGGTTCAAAAGGGTGATTTCTGTCAGAAATGCGGTACGCAGTTGAACGCGATGAAGACCTGCCCTTCCGGGTGTGTGATTGCCGGTTCCGGCGGTGGCGGAGACTTCATTAACAAGACTTTCGATGTGAGCGGGGAAGACGACGCCAAACTGGTTTTCGGTCAGACGAAGGTAAAAGTGCCGATTATAATCGCGTCTTTAGGTATAATCGCGACGATTATGTATTTTCTGCCGTTTTATTTCATTTCGGAGTCGTTTGGCGGACAGTCGATGTCGTTTGAGGTTACCGGGGCGCAGTTGACTTTCGGCGTAAAAATGCTCGGTATGAAAGTCGCAAGCGGAAACATCCTGACAATCTTCCACATTATTATTCCGTTGGCATTGACATTTGCGGCTATGCTGAAAACAAACGTTTTGCAGGACAAAGTCAAGATTCAAAAATTGAACGGTAATTATTTTAAAGCCCTCACTGCAATTTCAGCGGCGGGAATCGGTGCGTTGATTCTTCTTGCGGCAGTCGGCTCGGGTAATGAAATGCTGAAAGAAATGAGCATCGGTGTCGGATACATTATATCGATGATTGTTTACGTGTTGAGCGGAGTAATCTCGTTCTTCTGTATGCAAAAGACCAAGTAAATCAAAAAAAGTTAAAGTTTTGGCAAAATCTGCCGATATAATAACTGAATAGAGTCTTTGTAATTAGGGGATTCTCCCCCATTTTAAAAGGGGGGTTGGGGGATTCTCCCCCATTTTAAACAAAAGGAGGGAAACGGCATGGCTACAATTAATAATATGATTTCGGGGAACATCTCAAGTTTGGGGGCTATCAGGAACGCTTCGCAAGAACAAGCGCGTGAGCTGAAAAATCAGTACAAGAGTGAAGAAATCGATTCGAAAGAATATCGCGAGAAAATGACCGCGCTTAAAGACCGTGAGGTTGATGCACGTAATATGGCGATTTCTGCGGGAATCAACGCCGCGAATAATGCGTCGGGGCTTTTCGGATATTTGAACCACGGCGGAAATTTCGGTGGTAATCAAGGAATCTGGGGGAGCGGCGTGTTCAGTGGGGCTGATTCTGCTGTATTCATTGGGGCGCGGAGTGAACTTTCGACTTTGCAGGCACTCAATTCCGCAAGAATCGGCATTGAGAATCGTGCGCGTACCCTTGTGGGCGAAATCGGCAGAGACCGCGCGCGCGGAATGGACGTTTCCGACAGACAGGAAGCGTTATCGAACCTCACCGGAAACCTCGACATTCTCAACAAGAATTTGAGTGGTTCGATTGATAAGGCATTAGCAACCGGAAACAAAGACGGCAAGTTTGTTGACGTTGTCGGTCGGATTAGAGATTCCCTCGCCGATAAGAAGGTCGCGGCGGTTGATTCCGATGAGGACGGCGATGATGAGGCGAGCGTTGCGGAAAAAATCGCGAAAAACGCTAAGTCGGAGTATGCCGAAAGCACCAACATTCTCAACGATGAAGAGGTTGAATCGGCAAACACCACACCGGAGTCGGCATTGGAAATGGGGGTCACTCCCGCTAATGCGTAGGTGATTAAAAACTGATTTAAAAGGGCGACTGTGGTCGTCCTTTTAAAATTATTAGACAAAATAAAATTTTTCTTGACAAATGAGATGAGATGTAGTATTATTAACTGTATATCATTAGTCAAGTTCTTAAAAATGCTTAAAAAGTCAAAAAAAGGGAATCCCAAAGTAAGGAGAGCGTTCAATTGTATTTAGGAAGCGTAAGGTTTTTCAAACATTTAATTCTGTCGGTCGTCGCGCTCTTCGTGATTGTGCTGCTCATCTTGGCGATTTCACTGTCAGCCGAAAACGCCGATTTAAAAAAACAAATTGAGTCTTTGGGGGAAAATGTTCCGACTAATCCGAATCAGACTACTCCTGCGGTGACAACCGGGGCGGAACCTTCCGGGCAGCAGACCATTTCTAATTCGACTACTACTCCGGTGATAACTACTCAACCGCCGCCGTCGTGGCCGCCTGTTCCCTCCGGGGAATATGCCGAGCTTTTTCCGGACTTGTATGCCGAGAACGACATTTCCGGGGTGGAATACATTGAGGATTCAAACTATATCTATTTCACGTTCGATGACGGTCCGACCAATACGACCTTGACGGTTCTGAACGAACTCCAAAAGTACGGGGTCAAGGCGACTTTCTTTGTCGTGCCGAAGGAATCTACCGCGCATTTGCTGAAACGCGTTCATGAGGCGGGACATTCGATAGGGGTTCACAGTTTCAGTCACGATTATCCGGTGATTTATTCAAGTGTGGAGGCATATCTGGCGGATTTCAAGTTGGCGCGGGATTTGATTTATGAGCAGACGGGGGTTAAGACGGATTTTTTCCGATTCCCCGGGGGAAGTGTTAACGATTATAATCGTGAGACGCGAGACGAAATCATAGCTGAAATGACCAGGCGGGGATTCGTCTACTTTGACTGGACGGTGGAGAGCGGGGATATAGACGGTGCTTCATGGGACAGAATGTACGGAACGATTCGCGCGAAGGTGGCGGAAAATGCCGAGAACGGTCGGCGTTCGATAATTTTGTTTCACGATACGGCAACTTCCGGATATATGACTTGGGTTATAGACGATTTAATCGAGGATTTTCAAGCTAATCCTAATGGGTATGTCTTCGGTCAGATTGACGGGAATACACGACCTATGCAGTGGTAAGCAAAACAAGAGCTCACGGGTCGGCGGCTTCGCCGTCGAGCAGGTGAGCTTGACGATGCGGCAGCAAAACAACAAGAGCTGAAATAACTATATATTAAAATAACTATATAAGAGGAAACGAAATGGGAATTAAAGAGAATTTTAATCAAGCGGTGAGGGAACTTACGGGAATGGGCAAGAATCCCGGCGGTGATAAGGCTTCGACTTCGGTTGAGGGGCTTCGTCGTGCGGTAGAAGACGATTCGACAGGTTCGGGTCGGCCGATTACGCTTGATTCTAAACCGGTCAGTGATTTTGATTTAGATGCCCTGAACGAGAATCCCGTGGTGAGACCTATGCCGCGGGTCGGTTCGGAGGAATCGCAGGCAGGTATAGATGCCGATTCAACCCCGGCGGCGGAAGCGTTTTTCGCCAACCGGGAAACCCCGACTGCTAATCCGGTTAATCCTTCACGAACCGCTGAACAGCCCTCCGCCCCGACTTCTTTGTTTGGGCAGCAACCGGGATTCAGCCGTGACGGGGTTCAGCCTGTGCCGCAAAATGCGGGAGGATACGGCAGTTTTCAGCAACAGTCTCCGTTCATGAATCAGGGTTATCCTTCTGCGCCGGCATCACGTTCGAGCAGGGGGGAAGACCATGAACTCACGGTGATTTCGCGCAATACGGTCATTGACGGGAATATACGTTCGTTTGCGAACATGAGTATCGACGGTGATATTAAGGGCGATGTCGAAACCAGTAAAGATATAGACCTGAACGGTAAAATCGTCGGAAATGTTACCTGCAACAATGCCATGATGCACACCTCCCAAGTTCAGGGGAATATTCGCATGAAGGGCAACATCAGCATGAAGAGAGATACCCTGTTAATCGGTGATTTGATGTCTACTTACGCCGAAATCAACGGTAAAATCAAAGGGAATCTCGATGTTGTGGGCAAAGCCGACTTAAAAGGCGATGCGGTAGTTTTCGGGGATATAAGTGCGTCCACCATTACAGTGGAAGATGGTGCGATTATTCAAGGATATGTAAGCACAACTTTCTTGAATAAAGAAGAGAGCCGCAACCTCTTCCCGGATACAGTGGTAATCGAGGAGACGGAGAGTTCGCGTGCATAAAGAACAAGGTAGAGTGTGTATATGAATAAATTCGATGTGATAATAATTGGGGGAGGCGCTGCCGGGTTTGCAGTCGCCTCTTTCTTAAACGGCAATGGCTACAAGAAAAACGTACTCATAATTGAGAGGAACGCAAAATCTATGCGGAAACTCGCCATTACGGGGAAGGGTCGCTGTAACCTGACTAATCATTGTGATAACGAGACTTTGTTCGGCAATCTGATTAGGAATCCTGCATTTATGCGTTCAGCATTGGCGCGGTTTTCGCCGTCCGACACGATGAAGTGGTTCGAGGGAATGGGGGTTCCGCTTAAAGTCGAGCGAGGAGGGCGGGTGTTCCCGGTTTCCGACAACGCTTTCGATGTGGTTGATGCGCTTCGTCGTGCAGCAGGCACGGCGAAGGTTGTGCATAATCGGGTGAATCGTCTGATATACTCTTTAACTCCGGAAATTCCTGCGGAATTTCCTCCGCAGGGCGAGCAAAGCTCGCCCTTTGGCACTCCGTTATACCGTTTTTCTTCGAAAATCGGTATAACTCCGGAAATTCCTGCGGAATTTTCGCCGCAGGGCGGGCAAATCCGGGGTGTGGGGTGTGAAAACGGTGAGGAATACTATTCGGAAAATGTGGTTGTCGCAACCGGCGGAATGTCTTATCCCGCAACCGGTTCAACCGGTGACGGATATGAATTGGCGCGGCTTGCGGGACACTCGATTAGTCCGCTTAAACCTGCGTTGGTTCCGTTGGAAACGATTGAGGATTTTTCGGCAATGTCGGGTTTGACACTCAAGAATGTTAAACTCACACTCAAAAAAGGGGAAAAATCGATATATTCCGAGCAGGGGGAAATGCTGTTCACGCATTTCGGTGTGTCGGGGCCGCTGATTTTGACGGCGAGTTGTTACATGGATTCCCCACCGGAAGAGTACACGTTGTCAATCGACTTCAAGCCCGCTTTAGATGAGCGTACACTCGATGCGCGGATTCTGCGGGATTTCGCCGAGAATAAGAATAGGCAGTTCAAGAACTCTTTATCGGGACTTCTTCCCGAAAAGTTGGTTGATGTGTTCGTTGAGGGTTCGCGGATTGAACCGTTTAAGCAAGTGAACGCTGTTTCTAAAGAGGAACGCCGCAGATTGGTTTCGCTTTTCAAGGCGTTTCGGTTAGGTGTGAAAGGCTTTCGCCCGATTGAAGAGGCGATTGTCACCGATGGCGGGGTTTGTGTTCGGGAGATATCGCCTAAAACAATGCAGTCGAAATTAGTGAAGGGGTTGTATTTCGCAGGAGAGGTTGCAGATGTTTTCGGATTAACGGGAGGGTTTAATTTGCAGATTGCATTTTCGACTGCGTATGCGGCGGCAATGAGTATTAATCAAATATAAGTGATTGTGTCAAATTATGTTCAGTAAGATTGGAAATATTTTTTTGGAAGCTATTGACACTCGAAATACGGCATGGTATAATTATATAGCAGTTCCGCTTGACATTCGGAAATCGGACTGCTATACGACAGCGGCAGAGTCGCGACTTGATATAGTATATTCTAACATAAGAAAGAGAGGTTGACGTTATGAAAAAAGAATTAAAGCTGACGATTGTGATTTCAGCGACCCTGGCTGTTTCCCTGATAGTGACAACGTTTTTTTTGATTGGTCGTTCTCGTCAAGAACCTAACGGCTTCTTTCTCAGGGGGGAGGATGGTGTTTTAATTCCCGCTACAATAGATGAGGATAATCCGTTTGTGATGAAGGTTGGTAAGTATATCCATACCTCAGGCGATGAAACCAACTATATTGAGATTTTTGATGATTCTACTTTACAAATCTTTGGTTACAGTAATTTTCAAGCAATCTTTGAGTTTAATGGTGAGCGTTATTTGCGGTATGTCGAGGAAGGGAAGATGACCCAAGAAGAGTATGACGCTATGATTGAGGAATGGAAAGCGGAGTCCGAGCAGTTTAATCAAAGGCGTTCGTTTTGGGTGAATCAACATTTTGAATCACTTATATTCGGTGAGCAGACAACGCAGGGAAGCGGACCGGGCATGAGTACAGAGGATAGGGGAAATACGATTGTCATAAACGATGACAACAAGTACGTATATGCAGGGTAGAGTCGTTGAGCAGCTCTGTGAAAGTATAATTTCAAACAGCGGGAGAGAAGTCTTCCGCTGTTTTTTAATAAACTCTTGCATTATTCGGCGGTTTATGCTAGAATGTAAGGTAACACCGCAGGGCAAGCCCTGCACCCTTACTTTCAATAAAACAAAGGAGCGTTTCTCATGAACATCTTTTCGGACAGAATGTCTTCACTCCAACCATCGGTAATACGCGAAATCTTTAAATTCACGGCTGACCCGAGCGTAATCAGCTTTGCGGCAGGGAATCCCGCACCGGAATCTTTCCCGGTGGAGACGGTTCAGCGACTTACCGCCGACATTCTGCGGGAAAACCCTATTGCGGCGTTGCAGTATTCGGTGTCGGAGGGGTATACACCTCTGCGCGATTGGGTAAAGGCAGATTTAGCCAAGAAAGGCATTTTCAAGCAGGGTGACGATGATGTCTTGATTACTTCCGGCGCGCAGCAGGTGATGGAGGTCATGACGAAACTCATCTGTAATGAAGGGGAGACCATAATCTGTGAGTCGCCGTCGTTTATCGGTTCGCTGAACGCTTTTCGTTCGTATAAAGCGAAGCTGGTAGGCGTTCCTATGGACGATGAAGGTATTGAACTCGACAAGTTGGAATCGGCATTAATTAACAACCCGAAGACGGCGTTCATATACTTAATCCCTAACTTTCAGAACCCGACCGGTAAGACCATGTCGCTCGAACGTCGGAAAGCCGTCCTTCAATTGGCGGAACGTTATAAAGTCCTGATTGTTGAGGATAATCCTTATGGGGATTTGCGTTTCGCGGGGGTGGAAATTCCTTCTTTGAAAGAGCTTGATACGAATCGTCATGTTGTTTATGCCGGCAGTTTCTCGAAAACCCTTGCGCCCGGTCTTCGTGTGGGGTTCATGTGCGGTGCGGAAAATATCACGCAAAAGGCGGTGGTGTGTATTCAGGCATCAACCGTCCATACGAGTATACTTGCGCAGATGCTTACGTATAAATTCGTGAGTGAAACGAAATTCGATAAGCATATAAAGAATCTGCAGTTTCTTTATAAAGAAAAGGCGAAACTTATGTTGGATTCACTCAAATTCAAAATGCCGATTTCGGTTGATTTTACCGAGCCGGAAGGCGGTCTGTTTATTTGGGGGACTCTTCCCGAGGGTAGTGATATGCTTGCGTTCTGCAAGAAGGCAGTCGCCGAAAAGGTCGCGGTTGTTCCGGGGAATGCGTTCTTGGTGAAGGAGAGCGAACCGTGTTGTTCGTTTAGGTTGAACTTTTCCGCACCGTCCAACGAACAAATCGAGAAAGGGGTTGAAGTCTTATCGAGGGTCGCGAAAACGATGTTGGGGTAGTACAGTATTCTGAAATTCCTGCATTTGCTTATGAAAACAGTTATGAGCAGACAAAAGCACACTTCGCGGAGGCGGTCAAAGGCTATGAGAATGACCGAAAATTTCCGTTTCTTTGGATTAGTCTGTATGATATAGTAACGAGTCTGGCAATTTTCGCTACGGTTGTGTATTCCGGGTTGATTTTCCAAGCGTGGCGGTCGCCGTCTGCTTTCATGGTTGTTATGTGGGCGATTGTGATGTTTTCTACGGTTAATTCGTTCTTTAAGATACCCCGACAGGTACGAAAAGAGCATAAGGCTGCAGTCGCCAATAATAACGGAGGAACACCGATTTATACCGTGCGATTTGGTGAAAAAGTTGAGCTTTTGGAGTTCGGGCGTACATTGACGCTCCCTTACAGTGATTTCATTTATTTTTTAGAGAAAAAAGGGCTGTTTTATCTCTGGACCGATAGAAATACGTATATCTGCGTTCGCAAGGATTCGTTTACTGTGGGTGAAGCCGAGACGTTCCGGACTTTTATCGAGGAGAGGGTTGCGGATTTTCAATTGAGCAAAAGGAAATTCAGCCGAAAAGTCATAAGGTGGAATTCGCCGCAGCTTATCATCTCGACTATATTTACGGTAATATTTGCGGTTTGGGTGTTGGGTTATATAGTACCTTATGCGAATTCGAGAGGGCAGACAACAACCCTCGTCCAACTCATAAACAATTATTGGGATAGCGAGCTTGAGACAATCAGGTCGGTTAAAATCGAGAATGGGGCGGTGGTGTTTTCTACCGATGATTATGACGTTTATGCGAGTATTCTTCGTGAAACGGCGGGGAAGTATCGCATTGCCGACGGACACTATTATCCCGACATTGTTGAGTATTCGAGAGATGACGGCGAATTGTTTGAATCTAAAGGGGAACTGCTGTCTTTCGGGTACGGCAAAGAAGCGGTGGTCTATGGGGTCGCCGATGTTCGGTGGTGGGAGAGTAACACTCATGAACCAGAGCGTCAGAAGTACACCATTGTTCGGTTTAAATGCAGAGGGGAAGAGTACGTTTTGTATTATCGAATAACAGTTAATGAGAATTTCCCGGTTGAGGAGGTTTAAATGAATCTTCTTGAAATGACTGCGGCTTTGAAACAAGCCGGAATCGAAAATGCGGTAAATGAAGCGAATTGGATTATCAGATACGTCATGCTTTCACAGCAGGAGGAAGTTGTTCGGCGAAGAATCGCCGGGGAACCGCTTCAGTATCTCTTGGGTGAGTGGGAATTCTACGGTTATCCCATCAAAGTCGGGCCGGGAGTGCTGATTCCGCGGCAGGAAACCGAATTGCTGGTCGAACTCGTTGACGAATACTTTCGTGATGGTGGTGACGGGCTTGTTTTCGATTTGTGTTCGGGTTCGGGCTGCGTGGGAATCGCAATCGCAAAAGAGACCGGGCGGGACGTTATGGCGTTCGAAAAGTCCGACGAGGCGGTGGCTTATCTCCGCGAAAATACACGTTTAAACTGCGTTCAGCATAAGGTGATTTTGTTTCATCGCGATATCCTTGATGAGGAATACGTTTCGGGGGTGTTGGGATTCATTCCCGAACACCTGCGGGAAAAACTGCTGATTGTAATCAACCCGCCGTACTTATCGAAAGAGGAAATCTTGACACTCCAAAAAGAAGTGCGTCACGAACCTATGATGGCGTTGTTTGGCGGGGGGGATGGGTTGGAATTCTATCGGGACTTCTTCCGGGTTTGGCGCGAACAGTTGAGGGAATCGCGGTTGTTCGCCTGTGAAGTCGGTTTCGGACAGGCGGAAGCGGTCGCCGAGATGTTCGAGGAAATCGGGTTGAATCCGCAGATTCGCGAGGATTATAACGGAATTGAACGAGTTGTGTATTCGGTGAGGGAGGAGTTTTAAAGTGTCATTTTTGGGGAAAGTAAAAGATTCAATAAAGTTTTTCTTAACCTTTATAATCAAGAATTACAGAGGGGTTTGGTTCTTGGGGTTGGTGGTTACTTTCAGTATATTCGTTTTTGGGGGATTTAAACCGGAAATTAGTTTTGGTTCTTTAAATAAGGACAACATAATTTTCTGCACCTGGATTGTTCTGTTGTTTATCCCGTTGATTAAAGATGTTGATATAGCAGGGGTTTTAAAGCTATCAACAAAAGACGGGAAGAAAGAGGCTGTTCCGATAAGAAACGAAAAGGAAGCATTACAGAATTCGATAAAATTTGATGTTCATAATAATTTTGAACCATTTAATAAATCTGAGATGTTTTCGGCTATGAACGTTAGCCAAGGAGGAGAAGAAAATGAATAATTATAATTATTTAAATTTGATGCAGACGAATCTTAAGGCTTTGATGAATGTCATAGATAAAGGGATTGAGTTGTTAGAAAAAAATGCCGGAGACGATTACTTTAGTTTTTGGATTGATTATGCCCAGAATATCCTCGGGATTATTGAAAGCCAAATGAATTACAGATTTACAAGCGATTTTTTCACGTCGATTCCATACGGCTTTCGATTTTCGAGTGTTGATAGGTTCAGCGTAGCTATAAGGAAGCTTATGGAATATTACCGTACTCTATCATTCGATTATCAACGTCACTCACACGAAGTCCGGAATCCGCCCCAACAGCAAGCGTGGCATTAAATAGCCCCCACCGATTCATTTTTTAAAATTATAAAAATTTAGGAGAATAAAAATCATGGCTAAAGCAAAAACACTCAAAATAGCACCGACTAAAGCGGTAGGCGAAGAAAGGCAGAAGGCGTTAGCGTCGGCGATAGCGCAAATCGAAAAAGATTTCGGTGAAGGCGCGGTAATGTTTATGAACTCTAAAGCGAAAATGAACGTGGAATCAACCCCGACAGGTTCGCTCAATCTTGACCTTGCACTGGGAATCGGCGGATTGCCGCGAGGACGAATCATAGAAATATACGGGCAGGAATCCGGGGGGAAAACCACCGTTTCGCTCCATGCAATCGCCGAAGCGCAAAAGTTGGGCGGAACAGCGGCATTCGTGGATGTGGAACACGCACTTGACCCGGTTTATGCGAAGAAACTCGGTGTAAATGTGGACGAACTCATTGTGTCACAGCCGGACACCGGTGAACAAGCACTCGAAATCATGGAGCGGCTTGTGCGTTCGGGGGCGATTGATGTAATCGTACTCGACTCGGTTGCGGCGATGGTGACGCGTGCGGAAATCGAGGGTGAAATGGGGGATTCTCACGTTGGACAGCAGGCGCGGCTTATGTCGGCGGCTATGCGGAAGCTTACCAGTATCATCTCGAAAACCGGGACTGCGGCGATTTTTATCAATCAGGTGCGGGAGAAAATCGGCGGCTACGGAAATCCCGAAACTACACCGGGCGGTCGTGCGTTGAAATTTTATGCGTCGGTGCGAATCCAGGTGAGCAAGTCCAGCGATAAAATCATGAACGGAAGCGAACAAATCGGGGTGCGGACCAGGTGTAAAGTTGTCAAAAACAAGGTTGCACCGCCGTTCAAGACTTGTGAGTTCGATATGATATATGGTTTGGGCATTTCGAAGGTCGGGGAAATCCTCGACTTAGGTGTGGATTTGGAAATCGCCAAGAAAAGCGGGGCGTGGTTCTATTACGGTGATATGCGGCTGGGTCAGGGGCGCGAGAACGCAAAACAATACCTGCTTGACAATCGGGATTTGATGGAGGAAATCGAGACGCGAATTCGCGAGAAGTCGGACGAGGTTGAAATGGAGGAAGAACCGGGCGAGGATTCTCCGGTGGTTGATGTTTCGTCGGCTTCTGTGCCGGAACCCCCTGCGAAAAAAACGGCAAAGAAATCGAAAAAGGCGGCTATACTTATAGAAGGCGAAGAAGATTTCGAGGAGTTTTCTCCCGATGAGTTGTAGGAGGGTTATTCTCCATGATTAATACAAACACACCGAAAATCGGGCTGGTCTCATTGGGATGCCCCAAGAATCAGTGCGATGCCGAGTTAATGCTCGCCGCAATCGCGAAGGCGGGATATAAATTAGTCGCCGAACCGGGACTTGCCGATGTCGTAATCATCAACACCTGCGGATTTATTCAATCGGCTAAAGAAGAAGCGATTGAGGAAATCTTTGAGGCGATTTCCCGCAAGAACGACGGGATTAACAAGAAAATCATTGTTACCGGTTGCCTTTCTGAGCGATATAAACAGCAATTAGCCGATGAATTCCCCGAAGTTGACGGAGTCCTCGGTATCGGAAAAAATGCCGACATTGTGAAAGTTATCGAATCGGTACTTCTTAAAGGGCATCAAGTTTGTGAGTTCGGTGACGTTTCGGGGCATAGTATGGAGGGTGAACGCCTGCTCACGACCCTCCCGCATTATGCGTATCTGCGAATAGCGGACGGTTGCGACAATCGTTGTACCTACTGTGCGATTCCGTTGTTCCGCGGCGGTTTCCGTTCCCGCACAATCGAAAACATAGCGGAAGAAGCCGAAAACCTCGCCCGGGATGGCGTACGGGAGCTTATTCTTGTGGCGCAGGACGTGACAAATTACGGAAGTGATTTGTACGGTAAAATCGAATTAGCGAAATTATTGAAACGGCTGACCGAAATCGACAAAATAAAGTGGATTCGTCTGTTATACTGTTATCCACATCGAATAGCTTCCCTGCCGGAACTGGTGGAAGTCATTCGTGATGAGGAGAAAATCGTCAAGTACTTAGACCTGCCGATTCAGCATTGCAACAGCGAAATCCTGAAAAATATGAACAGAGTCGGAAGTGGTTCGGAGTTGGCGGAATTAATGGACAAGCTTCGCCGTGAAATTCCCGGGATAGTACTGCGGACAACCCTTTTAACAGGATTCCCCGGTGAAACCGAAGAACAATTTACCGAATTGGCGGAGTTTGCGCATAAAATCCGGTTTGAACATCTGGGGTGTTTTGCTTATTCGCCGGAAGAAGGTACGGCAGCCGCTGAAATGCCCGACCAAGTCGATGATGATGTGAAGGCGCGCCGTAAAGAAGTTATTGAGGAACAGCAGGCAATTCGGGTGGGTGAATGGCTGGATTCTCTCATAGACGGTGAGTTTGAGGTGGTTGTCGAGGGATTCGACCGTTATCTCGGTTTTGATGAAGAAGTCCCTGATGAATCACAGACGCAAAAAGGCAAAAGCGGGGTTTATTTCGGGAGGACGTATATGCAAGCCCCCGAAATCGACGGAATGGTTTATTTCACGGTTGAAACAGATAAAAAACCTGTAATCGGGGAGTTCGTGAGGGTGAAAATCACCGACGTTCTCGATAATAACCTGATAGGAGTGATGCTGTAATGAATCTTGCTAATAAACTCACCGTGTTTCGGGTTATACTGGTACCTGTTTTCGTTGCTTTCCTGTCGATTAGTGCAATCCCTCACAATTTGGCGATTGCGTTGGGGGTTTTCGTAGTGGCGAGCCTTACCGATTTCGCCGACGGCTATATAGCGCGGAGTCGTAATATGATTACGGAGTTCGGTAAGTTCATAGACCCGATTGCCGATAAAATCCTGGTTAATGCGGCGTTGGTCTGTTTTGCGGGGTTGGGTTGGATTCAAGCCTGGACGATTGCGGCGATTCTCGCGCGGGATTCAATCGTTTCGGCGGTGAGACTGGCGGCGGTTCAAAGTAAAGAAAAGGTGGTGATTCCCGCACGGGCTTCCGGTAAGGTGAAGACGGCGGTTACTATGCTTTCCCTTTGCGGAATCATGCTCCTGTGGATTTTAGCCGATTACGGTGTAATCACCTATCATCAACAGATTTTCGTAAATCCCGATGGTTTTTCGGCGGCTTTTTCAGAGTTGACAATCAATGACCCCGGTTTGATTCTTCGGCCGGTCGGAAACGCGGCTATGTACGTCTGTGTTGCCCTGACACTGTATTCGGGCATGCAATATGTGTGGGATTCCCGCAAAATCCTGGCAAAAATCCTGAAAGATAATTGAAATTTAGGAATTAATAAGAAGCTATATGAATACGGCTTCTGAGAAAGTATTAGGAGGTCACTATGAATCTATTCTGTACCCAATGCGGAACTAAACTGGGGGAGGGTTCTATCTTCTGCACCCAATGCGGGACTAAACTATCCCCGCCGATTTCCGAGCCGCCCTTCGGTGAAATCGCCGCACCCATTACCGTTGCGGAGGCGTTACCGGTTGTCGAAATCGCGCTTCCGCCGATAGTCACACAAGAAGAAAGCGTAACCCTCCCCGAACCGGAATTGTTTTCGTTTGCTCCGCCGGCTTCTTCTTCTTCTTCTTCTTTACCTCAAGAATCTGCGCCGCCGTTTGTTCCCGCCGCCTCCGAAGCAAATGAATCTGATTTAGTCGGTGTGACCGAGCCGGTCTTTGCAGGGGTGCCTGATTTGCCTTATTCACCCGATTCGCCCGGTTTGTCGGATTCAACCGATTCAATAGAAGTCGTGACTTCACAAGAGGTTATGCAGGTGGAGAAACCATCTAAGCCACCTCAATCCAAAGGCACGAAGATTCTCATTGCGATTGCATCGGTTTTGATTTCGGTGGTACTGTTTGCGGCGGCGACTGCGGGACAGTCGTGGTTTATTCTGCAAAACAGCATAAAGAATCAGACGGTGGGGGCGATGGCACGTGCCGCAATCAACTCGGTCGATTTGGCAGAGTTCCCCATATTCGATTATGTGAACGCCGACGATTTCATTGAACAGCTTCACGAGGGGGTGCGGGGCAATTTCACCGGGGAAGAAGTCTTGTATCAAGCGATTTACAATTCAATCGACGATTATTATAAGCAGGAAGCAGGCATCGAAGAGAAAGATATAATCGCACTGCTTGAACAGGAAGAGTTCTTGAATTTCCTCGGCAACGTCGTTGACGGTGGCGTGGATTACTTCCTGGGTGGGAACGACAGCAAAATCGTCAGCACGAGAGAGGTGCGTAACCTGCTTCAAAACAACAAGAATAAAGACTTGATTCGGGATATAACGGGTTGGCGGCTCGATGATGAACGTGATGTCGCCGATATCGAGAACTTCCTCAAAAACAGCGGACTGGAAGACTTGACCTGGGGTTCGGCGGTAGGGAATTCTTCCAACACCGGGACGGTTCGTAATTTCCTGGCGTTCGGCAGCGGAATGTTGATGATTGTACTCATCGCTGTCGTTTTTGTGGGATTCGTCGCGTTACTGCTGTTCCTGAACCGCCGCCGCATGACTAATTCGTTGATGTATGCGGGGATTCCGCTGTGTGTTTCCGGCGGAGTTGTCGTTGCCGCATCTATCCTTGCGAATATGGTGTTCGGGTGGCTCGGCGACGGACTGGGCATCGGCGGCTCGGTGGTGCGTGCGATTAGAAATGCGTTCACATCCGGGGTCGGAACCAATATGATTGTTTGCGGGACGATTGTGTTCGGGGTGGGTGCAGTCGCAATCGGTGTGAAGGTCGTGATTTCATTGGCGCAACGTAAAAAAATGCGAGATTCTGCTTGACAGAATCTCGCGAATACAACAATAACCAAAAGAAATAGCCGCCCCACTCCCACAGTGAACGGCTATTTTTAAGTCCGGGAATTGAGGGTGACCGCTTACACGGTATGCCCTCGTCTTTTACTATAATATCATGATTCTTCGGGGGTGTCAAGTCTTTTCATAAAAACTTTTCAAAAAAATCATGAAAAAAACTAAAGTTTCGTCAAAACTGTCCGATAACATTATCAGTGAGGGTGAAACGGCGGCAGTGCACACCGCTTTTTGCCTGAACTAATAATAATTTTACAACTCTTCGGGAAGGAATCCGGAAGAGCAATTCAAGGAGGAAATTAACATGGCAATGGTAATCCAAAACAACCTGAACGCAATTTCCGCTAATAACAAATTAGCAGTAAACGTTGCAGGAACAGCGAAATCTACCGAAAAACTCTCCAGCGGTTTCAGAATTAACCGTGCGGGAGACGACGCAGCAGGCCTCGCTATCAGCGAAAAAATGCGCGCACAACTCCGCGGACTCGGTCAGGCGATTCGTAACGCCAATGACGGAATCTCGCTCGTTCAAACCGCTGAAGGCGCGTTGGACGAAACCCACGCAATGCTCAAACGCCTGAAAGAACTCAGCGTTCAAGCAGGTAACGAAACCTACACCGATGAAGAACGTAAATACATGCAGGACGAAATCAACGCGATTCTCGAAGAAATCGACAGAATCTCGATTGCTACCGATTTCAACGGAATCAAACTGCTTGACGGTTCTTTGAGTGGCCGTGCTGCCGGAACTTCCGATGCAGGACACCTCTACTCGGTTCTTTTGACCAACATCGGCAATACTACCGGCCCCGACACCGTTAACCTCGGTGGTGAAAACCTCACCCTTGAAGGCGCGGTTATCGCTTCTAACGTTACCGGTGTTACCGTTAACTTCAACGGCGGAAACGCTACCAGAGGCGGCGAAGGTGCTGAATGGTCGGCTGACGGCAAAACAATCAACATCAGCTTGGTTGAAGGCCAAAACTACACCCAACTTCAATTGAACGATATCATTGCTAAAGCTACCCAAGCTAAAGGCGGCGCGCAAGAAAACGTTCCCGCTGAAGTAAGCATTACCCTTGCTAAAGGCGTAAGCTCTTTCTCCTTTACTGCCGACGCTTCCTTCACCACCGTTACCAGCCAATTGGCTAAAACGGCTGTAGATGCAGGAAACCTTGCACCTTACCTCATCAACAACGGTACCAAAGCTACCGAAGGTTACGCTGATACCATTCGTTTGATTGCCAACAACTTCGGTTCTGATACCAGAAGCCTCACCATCCTCACTACCGCTGACGCAGGTAAAGAAGGTGTTGAACGTGTTGGTGTCAACAATGAAGACCGCGGAATCAAAGACGGCGACTTCGTTCTGAAACTGTCTACCAACGTTGAATACACTGCAAGAGATATCGAAAAACTCTTAGCTGAAGCAGGTTTGGATTACACTGTAGAACTCACTTCTGCGGCTACTCCCGATGCTGACGTTGTTTTCCGTGCAAGCACCCTCGTTTCCGAAGTTGCTCCGGAAGAAGTAGTTATACCTAACACCGATGTATCTGATGCGGCTGATAAGTTCATTGACGATTTAAACGGACTTCTCGTAGCAGGACTTACAACGGCAGGTTCCGGTAATGACCTTACTGCGGCTAACTTAGGCGATATTTCCGCTCTTGTTGCTGATTTGACCGACCTTCTCGGTGATGCTGACGGTACTGCCCTTGCTAATGCTCTTACCTCCGCTTTCGTTGATGCTGTAAACGCGGCTATCGAAGAAATCGATGACGAATCTTGGGCTAGCGGCAATCTTGTTCCGACCACTAATTCTGACATTGAGTTAATCGCAGGCAAATTGGCTGAAAACGAAGCGTTCGCAACCGCTGTTGCAACCGCTGTTGCTACCGCTGATGCAAACTACGTTGCTCCCGACCCGGATCCGGTTCGTGCAGGATTAGTTCAAGACGTTGCTGATGCTCAAGCAAGAGTTGATGCTATTACTAGCGGTACTGACCCGTCTACTTTAACTGCAGGATTGCAGAGCGATTTGGATGATGCGATTAACGATATTAAAGCGATTTTCTCTTCTGCGGCTGATGTAGCTTCGGTACTTCCCGGAACAGCTGGCGGCGGTGCTGCTGCTACTGCTCGGGGTGCTTTCGCGACTGCTATAGATAATGCTACTTCGGCTCAAGATATTTTGGATGCGATTGATGCTTTAGATATAGGTATTGGTTCTACTGATGGTGCTGACTGGTTAGCGGGTGCAGGTGCGTCTTTAGTGGCGGCTGTTACTGATGCTGAAGAAGCTCTTGCGTTAAATGCACAGGCTATCGCTGATTTCAATGACCCGACTGCTTTAACCACTGCTCAAGATGCTCTTGCTGCGGCTCAAGATGCTCTTGCTAATTACGTTCCGGGTGCTGACCCTGATGCTCCTGTTGAAGTAGTTGCTCCTTTCGCTCTTGTACTGAACCTCGAAAACGGTGCGGGCGTTGGTGCTGACGTTACCCTCGGCGTAGGCAAAGGGTTGACCTTCCAAATCGGTGCTAACAATGCAACCGAACAACGCGTTACCCTGTTCATCGATAACATGGGCGTTGACGCACTCGGACTGAGAAACTTTGACGTTTCCACTCGTGAAAAAGCGGGCGCGTCGAACGACCTCGTAACCGCGGCAATCACGAAAGTTTCTGCACAACGTGCGGCACTCGGTGCAATGCAGAATCGTCTTGAGCATACGGTTAACTCGCTCACGACAACTCACGAAAACCTCACCGCGGCTGAATCTCAAATCAGAGATACAGACATGGCGAAAGAAATGGTTGAATACACCAAGTTCAACATTCTGCAACAGGCTGCTCAAGCTATGTTGGCACAAGCTAACCAAGCTCCGCAAGCTATTCTGCAGTTACTGCGGTAAACCTAAACAGATTTTGACGAATATAATCCCCCTGCGTT
>Ga0099364_10000271_pt2 | contig 81803 bp, 75 predicted proteins | sample TergutTh196P3_FD_73070 | JGI IMG/M metagenome (GOLD analysis project Ga0099364, IMG submission 73070) | Microcerotermes parvus P3 segment gut microbial communities from Pointe-Noire, Republic of the Congo - Th196 P3 | ecosystem: Host-associated > Arthropoda: Insects > Digestive system > Gut ...
TCCCCTCGCGCCTTGCATGAGCCAAAGCCGAAGCCTCGTTATACCTTGCTAGTTCTCTTAACCTTGCAACTTCCTTGAATTCGGGCGTGACGGTTACTGTTTTATATGCTTGAATCGCTTCTTGCATCTCCTCTACCTCCAACGCCTCAATTTGCTCTAAATCTTCTTCAGTTTTCGCTTTGAAAAGCGCAAGCCATAGGCTGAGCCTGTCAGTTTTTGACAAATTTTCAACAGGCAACTTCGGCAGTTCAAAATAATGCAGGCAAAATTTATCCGTCAATTGAGTATGCCTACTTACTTCAAGGGCGTGAAATTCCGAATGAAAACCGTCATAATCTTTAAACATCGTGAAATTTACAATGCTGATAACAATCGTTTTCGGCAAATCCGAGTAGGTCTCGCCAATATGCAAAGCGGTGGAATACTCCCGCGCCCAGTAATACAGGCTTCTCTCGGGGAAGTCGTCATCGTCATTGACTTGGACTTCAAGGTCAACGCGCTGACCGTTTACTACCATATTTATGTCAAGTCGGCAGAATTTATCGCCAAGTGTCTCCGGCGGGATTTCGGCATTGCGGATTTCAAATTGTTCAATGCTGTCGGGAGCAAGATTAAGCAAAGTCGCGACAAGGCTTTTCAGCAATCGAATGTGTTTTGTAAAGACCATTTTGAACAGTAGGTCATAAGTGAATTTGTATTCAAGTTCGGTCATCGTTATTATGCCCTTCTCCCCTTAGTAATTTATACTAAAAACAAACCCTAAGCAGTTATTGCCGAATAAATGCTATAATTGTCACAACATAGAAAAAAATGATAAAAAATACCCGGCAAGGACATTCAATGTGACATTTTAACCGTCATTCAAGCGACAGAAGCCGCAGACAAGGGAAATACTGCGGTTAAGACATAAAGGGACATACATAAAAGGACAAAAGAAAGAAACATAAGGTGAAATTGTACAAAATGCGGGGAACAGTCGACATTTCCCGCATTTTCACTCAACCCGTGAGAATTTTTCAACATAATAAAAAATAAAGCTCTTGTTTTCGGGATAACCCGTATCAATGCTTATGGAATCGGTATAATTGTCAGCCAAGGTATCTAAATCGGTTATAAGCCACGCTCTTTTTATGGCGTTGCGAATCCCCTGCTCAACGGTTTGAGCTGATTTTTTATATTTTCTGGCAATAACAGGGTAAACCTGCTTGCCCAAGTTAATATTGTTAAGCTTCATTTTATTTGACATAAGGTCAAGAATAATCATCACGGCATCAACGATATAATTTTTACCGTCCATCCCTCTTGTAACGCCGATTTTTCCCAGTTCATCCGAAATAATATTTTCCAGCCTGTTTTCAGAGCCTTCATCCCCATCCTTGGGCTGGTGGGTAAAATAAGTGTTGGCGAATTCCAGCACAAGATAGGGCGAGTAATCCGGCTTGGTTTTTAAGAAGAAATAATCAGCACCGCACTGGCGGGCTGTTTTATGTGCTTTTTTCGATATATTAGCTGTAATTACGATTATGTAGGGCAATTTTTTTATATTTGATTTCTTTATTTTATCAAGGAATAAAATGCCGTCACCATCCGACTGGCTGAATTCTAAATCAAGCAGAATAATATCCGGCTTGAAAGTTTCAAGCATTGAAAGCCCCTTCGCATAGCCGTCAGCTGCCATAAGCTCGGCTTCAAAAGGCATAATTTCAAGGCATTTGATGTATTCCTCGCAATGCTCGCGCTCGTCCTCAATAATTAAAATTTTCATTTAACGACACCCCCGCCGCTTTTACAATTAACAGTTAACAATTAACTGTTAGCATTTATTGAATCCTCTGATAGGGGTAAATATACGGTAAGAATCCTTTCGCGGCGGTTCTGCGGCGGAATCGCCTATGAAACACGGATTATCAAACTTTCTTATATAGTAAAAAATTCATTTTTTACTATATAAGAAAGAATACCTCAACCATTAACTGTCAAGTTTTCCTTCTAATGCGGAAATTCCGGCTTTTACAATTTTTACTTTGATTCGCTGCCCGATAAGGCTTTTGTCGCCGCCCGGTATGGTTACATTTATAAATTCATCGCTTTTGCCGCTGACGAAGCCGTCTGTCTCGCTCTCACCGTCAACCAAAAGCTCTAAAACTTTTCCTATAAAACGCTTATTGTTTTCAATGGCTATTTCTCGTTGCTTTTCAAGCAATTGCCTAAACCATGCCGATTTATCGGCTTTATCCGTCTTGTCTTTAAGCAAGGCGGCTTTTGTGCCTTTGCGCTTGGAATAGATAAATGAAAATATGTTATCAAACCGAACCTGTTCCAAGACCCTGATTGTTTGGCAAAAATCCTCGTAAGTTTCGTTCGGAAAGCCTACGATAATATCCGTGCTGAATGAAAAGCCCGGCATTATTTTTCTTGCGTAGTTCACCGTTTCCAGATATTGCTCAACGGTATAGCCCCTGTTCATCTCGCTTAAAATGCGGTTACTCCCCGATTGAATCGGCAAGTGCAGGTGCTTGCAAACCCTTTCGCACTCTGCTATTGCGTCAATAAGCTCGCGCCCCGCGTCCTTTGGGTGAGAAGACAAGAAGCGTATTTTAAAATCGCCGTCCAACTTGTTCAGCCTGTGCAAAAGCTTGGGAAAGTCAATCTCCCCGCTTAAACCCTTGCCGTATGAATTTACATTCTGCCCTAAAAGCATGATTTCCTTAAAACCGCAGTCTGCAAGCTCTTTTACCTCGGCTGCAATATCGTCCGCACTTCTGCTTCGTTCCCGACCTCGGACATACGGCACAATGCAGTAACTGCAAAAGTTATCGCAACCGTACATTACGGGTACATCCGCTTTCATGCCGCTAAGCCGCTTGACAGGTATATCCTCGCGGATTTCTGCAACGTCGGATACCAAAGCGTCAAGAGCAGGAGTTTCTTTTGCGATGTGCTCATATAAAAGTTTGGGTAGTTCGCCTATGGCATTTGTCCCGAAGAACAAGTCTACAAACTTGTATTGGCTTTTAAGCTTGTCTTTAATATGCTCCAAGTCCGCCATGCAACCGCAAAAACCTATGATAAGGCTCTTGTTTTTTTCTTTAAGGTGCTTCAATTCGCCCAAAAGACCGAAAACCCTCGACTCGGCACTTTCCCTAACAGCGCAGGTATTATATATAATAATATCCGCAACAGACAGCTCCTCGGTAAACCCGAAGCCCATACTAAGCAAAAGCCCCGAAATCTTCTCCCCATCGCTGACATTCTGGCGACAGCCAAAAGTCCTGACAAGACATAAAGGAGGAGATTCCTTTTTTTTAAAGAGTTCTGATACCGCATCGGCGTATGAAATCATTTTATACTCCTTTACGGCACAACTGCGGCAAACCGCAAAGCACGATATGCACCATTAAAATGTCATATATATATTATAAAGGAAAAGTTTTAATATGTCAACTAAAAAAAGCTTGACAAAATTAACGAAATATAGTATGATTATATGGTACTTAATACAAAATTACGTAAAAAACCATTTTAAAAATCCAATTAATGGTTAAAATTGGAGGATTTTACTTGTCGGACTATATCTTGATTATCATAGGTGCCGCCATCAACCTGCTCACAGTTCCTATATTAATAGCGTTGTGTATTACGCTTGGCGTTCAAAACAAATATTTGAAAAAAAGAGTAGCCGAGCTTGAAAATATGGTTATAGCCGCCAGAGTAGCGCGAAACCCGAGAGCACGGTCAGCCGCCCATCATGCTGAAACAACCTCCGATGGCGGGCTATACGATGTGCCTCATAATATGTACAGCGCGGCAAGCGTTGAAAATCCGCCGATGTACATTTGGTTTCACGAAAAAGCGCAAAACCCCGCCCCCGCGAAAAAGACAAGCGGCGCGATTAATGTTGTACTTACGGTCGGCGCGGTCTTTATGGTTCTGTCCGGGGTGATGCTGTCCTCCGCTTCATGGGGGTTTGTGAATGATGCGGTTCGCGTTGCGGTTCTACTGGTGTTCTCGGCAATATTTTTCGCCATGTCCTCCGTTTCGGAGCGCAAGCTTGAACTGCCCGTGACGGGAATGGCGTTTTATACGGTCGGTTGCTTATTCCCTCTTCTTGCGCCCAAATTCGGCGCGCTTACGGGAGGCGCGGCTACTCCTCTTATGCTGATTCCTCCGGCTCTTTTAGCATCGAGCACCGCACTCATCATCCACCGTAAAGAAAGAAAAAGCCTGTTAAGCGGCGTTTTAGCCTTACAGCTTATACTTTTAGCGAACATATCCTCCCGCCTTGTAAGCTCAGACAAGGTTTTGTGCGCCTTGATGACCTGCGCCGGAATCTTCTTGATTGCCGTAATCCTCAAGCTGCTCGGAGAGCACCATTTCAGAGGGGTATTTTCCGATGCCGTGCTTACAATCGGCATGAGCATATCGGTAATCGTTATATTTTCCGATTTGGGCTCGTTATCATCGGACAAGACAATCATGGCATTAGCAGCGTCCTTATTGCTTCTCTTCCTGCTTATCATCCACTCGTTTGACCCGCTCACCGATAGAATTACAGCGTTAATAAGCCGATTCGCCGCCCCCTTCGTTCTGCTTATAACTTTTTATCCTCTTTTGCGGTATTTTAAGCACTTCACGGATTTAAACTACGCCTTTGTCTCTAAGCTGCTTGCCGCTTCCTTTATGCTTACTGTTACGGTTTATTGCATTTTAAAGGCGTTTTCCAAGGCTGAAATTAAGAGAAAAAGTTATTATTTTTCAGCCGGCTTAATTTTTTGCATGGTTTGTGTCTATCTTGCCGCCGAAGGCTTTATGGTTAATCGGCTCACATACGTAAACGCGGAGAAGGTTCTTACCTTGATTATATTTCCGTCCTTTCCGGCGGCAATCTACTGCCTTATAAGCATTATTCATAAGAGCTTCCGTTTTAATAAGCAAATGTTCTATATCGGCTGTATGTCGCTTTCGCTTTTTTCGTTCATTTCTGCGGCGGAATATTTGAGAATCCCCGATTTACCCTTGGACTACCTTTCCGCATTTGCGGCAACCTTTATCCTAGCCGCTTTATTTTCTAAAATAGGAAAGCTTAAATTACCGCCGACTATAGCCGCCCTATCCGCTTTTATAATATTGCCGGAGCAACCTTTTTTCAATATCCCCGTTCAATTTACCTCCGAAATCAACGCATTGGGGATAATGCTGTTTTTCTTAACGCTTAATTTTATCTGGAAAAGCGCGCCGAATATGAATAAAATGACAAGCTCCCTCGTTTTTGCCGCCGCCGTTGTAAATCTTTGGATATTATGCTCGGAAGCTGTTACCGGCAGATATATTTTTGATTCCTTGATTGTACTTATAAGTGTGTTTGTTATGCTTTTATTCTCCCTTAAATATAAGCGAAAAAAATGGTTTCTGCTTTCAACCGCCGCAACCCTCTCCATGACCCTTCTGATGACGGGCGTTCGCAGTTCCGCCTTTATCTGGTGGGGATACTTTATGCTAACCGGCATACTCCTCGTCGCCTTGGGTACGGCTTCCGAAATAAAACGCCGCAAAGGCGATGGGGAGAATCAGATGCTGTCGGGTTGGGAATGGTGATTTTGTCAATGTACAATTTATAATTATTGGAAGCAGGAAGTTTTATACTAAAGGAGCTTTTTTATGGTCGTTCAAAATAATTTACTCGGAATAAGTGCCTTGCGGAATCTTAATATTAACAATAATGACATCGTAAAATCACTGGAAAAGCTGTCTTCGGGTTATAAGGTCAACCGCGCGGGAGATGATGCGGCAGGGTTTGCTATGTCCGAAAAAATGAGAACGCAGATAGCCGGACTTAACCAAGCCGTAAAAAACTCCTGCGATGGGGTTTCAATGGTTCAAACCTTTGAGGGCGCGCTTACCGAATCTCACGCTATTCTCGGGCGAATGAGGGAGCTTGCCGTTCAAGCGGCAAACGGAATATACGATGATGAGATTGACCGCGCGGCTTCAATGCTGGAGTTTCGCAATTTAGCCAAAGAGCTTGACCAGATTGCCGATACGGATTTTAACGGTATCGTAATGCTTAACGGCGGCAGACTGGCAGATGGCAGTTCCGTTCGGGATTCCGCACTGACCTTCAAAGACACTATGTTATTGCAAACAGGGGGGCGGACAAAGGATTTAGTCGAGTTTATTATAGCCGGAAAAATCCCCAATATAAACATATCGCAGAACGCAAATGTTTTCAGATATGTTTACGGCACTTGGCTTACCGATTCGCTGAATGTACTCAGAGACCGCGCGGGGCTGAATGTAGAGCAAGACTTCAGCATGAATGTAAGGTTCGGATACGAGGATTCAAGCTGGGTAGCTCGGATGTGGTCATACCGAGGAGCAAGATATGCCTTTTCCCCGACGCTTGAATTTAACCTCAGATACATAGAGCCCGACGGTACCTTCGCAACCCCGGACGGAGCAGAGCTTATGAGCACCGCCGGACTTTATATGGACAGGCTTATGGCGCATGAAATTACCCACGCATTAATGTGGCTGAATACAGGAGTTACTTCAATCCCTATGTGGTATTCCGAAGGACTTGCGGAGGCTGTTCAAGGATTTAACCGCTATACTTGGAATTTTGTAAGTTCGGAAGACGACAGGCTTCGCGTCAGTCATACAAATATTAATAATGATATTCAGAATATGAGCCCCGGCATGACGGACAGCACGGTGTATTCCGCCGGATATTTATTTGTCAGCTGGCTTGATAACTATAACGGAACAAGCGGCAACGGACCGGGACAAATCAAGAACCTATCCGCGGCATTACGCACGGCTTCTTCATTTGACGCGGCTGTAACGGCGGCTTTCGGTAAAAGTCAGCTAACGCTAATGGACGAATTCAAGGCTGAATCCGCAGCGGCAGCGGCAGGCGGAGCAGCCGCCTTTGAAAGTTGGCTGAACACAAAGCTGAATATTCAAATAGGCGATTTTATGCAGGACGCGCTTAATAATACGGACGCGCCAAGGTCCGGCATTGTCCCAAACTCAGGGACAGGGCAGGATATAAGCGCGATTTCAGATACCGTCATTCATAACGGGCGCACTATAACCTTAGTTTGGGACTTTAGCGATGCAAGCTCATCCTCCTCGCCGTTCCTAACCTCGTTATATGAAATGACTCCCGAGGAGAGATACCAAGCCGCCGCCGCCGCGCTTGCTCCGAATTCATTCGGCGGAATCGGAGAGCTTTCGATGAATCTGGACTGCTCCTCATTTGGTCTTGGCATTACCAATCATTCAAGGGATATTATAATTTCAATCGCTAAGCAGACCGATGCAAATTATACCATCGACCAGATAAGCTTCGCAATCAACAAGGTTTCACTCATAAGGGCTTCCTTCGGCGCGGTGCAAAATCGCTTGGAGCATAAAATAAGTAATTTAAGTATAACTTCTGAAAATCTAACCGCCGCAGAATCCCGCATAAGAGATACGAACATTGCCGAGGAGATGATGAATTTTACAAAAAATCAAATTCTCATACAATCTTCTCAATCTATGCTTGCACAAGCCTCCAAGCTTCCGCAAAGCATTTATGAGTTGCTGAAATAGGGAAAGGTTTAAAAACTTTTCACATATTCAATTGACAATCCGTAAAAAATGGTGTATAATACTATAAAACACAATCGGAAATGAAAGGGGTATGCACAATGATTAGGACGCAGACCGTGCAATTGAATTCAATAGAGGGAGTAGCCTACCGCCAAAAACTTACAGCCGGAGGCTCGGGTATAACCGTAATAACAGCAAATGACAAAGCCGTAGCCACCATAAACAAACGAGACGGCTCTTTCGCGCACTACGGAAAGGTTAACGAAAAAGTGTTTACCGATGAAATTTTTAACGAAGCGGTCGCCTTGACTAACGGGCTTCCCTACAGGCTTCTGGGCTCTGTACAGTTAACAGGCTTTGAGAATAAGGAGGCTAAAACCGTAGAGAATAGCTCAGACGCGCAAGAAGATACCGAAAAAGCGGACGTTACCGTTGTATGCTCAAAGACCTATGATGACTTTATAGCCGCTTATACCGATAAGAACGGCAAATTTTCATATCAGCTTATGAATAAAGACCTTATTCAGTTTGCTTCAAAAAGCAAAAAGGTAACCGAATTGATTAACGATAAGCGCGGCGATGATGAAATCGTTCGTTATATTGTAAATATTAAGGCTTCAAACCTTAATAAGGGGCTCGAAATGGACGATGAGGGCACAAAAGCTTTTGTTGAGCTCTTAGACAGCATGGAGGCAAGGTCCGCTTTTAAGGAGCTAAAGGTCTGGTTAAGAGAGCAAATGAAAAGGAAATAGGGCTTTTCGGAGCTCTGAGCAAGCATATTTGCATATAATACCCTTTATGCCCATAAGGGGGCATACGAAAACAGGATGCGGTTAAGGAATATAACCGCATCCTGTTTAAAATTTATGTTCCGATTAAATTTCGGAAACCTTTCGGCTGAGCCGTTCTGAGTATTTATTTCTGAATTCTCCGAAATTTCCCTCATCCAAGGCTTCGCGTATTTTTTCCATAAGCGTATTGTAAAAATAAAGGTTGTGCATAACGGCTAATCTGCCCGCAAGCTGTTCGTTCGCTTTGAAAAGATGGCGAATATAAGCCAAGGAAAAGCTTTTACAGGTAGGGCAACCGCACTCGGGGTCAATCGGACCGGGAGCGGTTTCGTATCGCTTGTTTGTCAGGTGAGCTATCCCTCCCCATGTAAAAACCGTTGCATGTCGGGCGTTTCTGCTGGGCATAACGCAATCGAATAGGTCAATACCCCTGTAAACCGCTTCAATTATATTGGAAGGCGTTCCGACCCCCATAAGGTAACGGATTTTTTCCTTAGGCATATGCGGCTCTACAGCCTCGACAATGCGGTACATCTCCTCGGTAGACTCTCCAACCGCAAGCCCGCCTATGGCGTACCCGTCTAAATCAAGCCCCGCAATTTCATCCATATGCGCGACCCTCAAAGCCTCGTAAACACCGCCTTGGTTAATGCCGAAAAGAAGCTGCTTTTTATTCAGAGTATCGTGCAGCGCGTTAAGGCGTGAAAGCTCCTCCTTGCACCGATAAAGCCAACGGGTCGTCCGTTCGCAGGAAGCCTTGACATAATCATACGGCGCGGGGTTTTCAACACACTCGTCAAAAGCCATAGCTATATCGGAGGCAAGCTTTGACTGTATTCTAATGCTTTCCTCGGGACCCATGAATATCTTGCGCCCGTCAACGTGGGAGCTGAAATAAACGCCCTCTTCCTTAATCCGCCTCAGTTTAGCGAGTGAAAACACTTGAAATCCGCCGCTGTCCGTCAAAATCGGCTTCTGCCAATTCATAAAGCTGTGCAAGCCGCCCATTTCCCTTATTACATCCTCCGTTGGGCGTATATGCAGGTGATAGGTATTGCAAAGCTCTACTTGACATTTAAGCTCAACCAAATCAAGAGAGGATATTCCGCCCTTTATTGCGGCTGAAGTGCCTACATTCATAAAGCAGGGCGTTTCAAAAGCACCATGAACGGTTTCAAACCGCCCCCGGCGCGCTTTGATTTCTTGATTTTTTAAAATATACGCCGACATGCTATATTTTAACCGCAATATTTTTTTTACAGCTTTTAACCAAAATTGAAATTGTTATTGCAGTCAAGCCGATAATTATTAATGTAACTCCGCAAAGGACACTGATAACATCCGTAACAACCCTAACGCCCATCAAAGGAAAGGCAACAACGACAACCCCGACAATAGCTTGTATAATACCGCTTCCCAGGATAAGCTCCCAAAGCTTCACATCGAGTTTTTTCAGCTTTAAGGCTGTTAAAGTGTTAAAGCAACCCGCAAATATAAGCCAAATCGCTATGATGAGCTCAATGAGCCTAACGCCCGCCACCCTTGCTTCATCGCCTCCCAAAATCATGATTAAGCCAAAGGCTATGTACAAAACACCCATTACTATGTCTTTCAAGCTTCGCTCACTCTTATCCTCCATCAAATAGCCTATAATAAGCGACAAGCCGTTGACTGTTACCGAAATAAAAAGAAGCATGACAAGAAGCATAGGCTTGATTAAAAGGAAAATCCCCAAACCCGCCACAATAAGACCGAATATTATACCCTTTATCAAACCTGTTTTTTCATTTACCATCTTAATAAATCCTCCCGCTAAAGCGTTTATTTTCTTAATTTTAACACTATAACGCCGCTTTGTCAAGAGATTTTTATTAAACATTATTTGTTTTTTCAAAAATACTTGATATATTTTCTCTTATATTGTATAATATTATATATACTGTTCAACGATAAGCGCAGAATCTGAAAGGAGTGGTCGCTATGCCGAAGGGCAAATCAAGGTCTCCCGCCGTTTCAATACTTAATGCAGTCGTTATATTCGCCCTTGCAGTCGTGCTTGTTCTGCTTTGCTTATATTTTCACCTGCGAAACAGCGGGGAAATCAATATTTCCGATGAACCCCCGCAGGAGATTACCACAGCCGAATACGCTGTAATACCGTCGCCAAACACAGAAACAACGATTTCCGTTACAGAAACAAGCATTTCCCCGGACGAAACAACCGCTTTACCCGAAGAAACGGAGCTACCGCCGGAGGAAACGCCGCCAAACCCATATGACTATGACGTGGAATTTTTTACAGGCAATTTATTTATAGGTGATTCTATCGCTACGGGTCTTACACATTATGAATTGATTCCTCCCGAGTATGTTTTCGCACAGGTCGGGTTGAGTGCTTCAACCGCCGTGACACATCCCATACCCGATTTGAGTGACCCCGACAAAGCCGAAAAAACTGCCCCCCAAAAAGTTTATGAGCTGCAGCCCGAATATATATTTATCATGCTGGGAACAAACAGCATCGCCTATCATAATAACGTATATCTGACGGAGCAAATGTCCTTGTTTATAGATGCTTTGCGAGAAGTCTCTCCTTACTCCTCAATTGCCTTAATATCAATTCCGCCCGTTACAGCCAAATACGAAGCGGCGCATATCCAAAAGCTTGACATCATTATTGATTATAACGAAAAACTCGAAGAGCTTGCAGGTCAAAAAAATTGTCAATACATAGACACTTTCAGCATATTAACCGATGAAACAGGCTATTTCTCGTTAAATTATGCCGAAAATGACGGTTTGCATTTCAAAAGCAGAGCATATCCTCCCCTTTTAAGCAAGATACAATCAGAGCTCACTTAATTAAAGTCAAAAAATTGCCACCTTTGCAGTAGGGTTATGTAGGGGACAGGCTTGCCTGTCCCGCCAATAGCGAAATGATACGTTTTTTGTGTGCGGAACGGGCAAGCCCGTCCCCTACAGAATAAAACTTTTGACCTATTGCACAGGTGGAAAAATTGTGAAAAGAGGTAAAAAAACATGAAAAAAAGTTTAATTGCTATAGCTATTTCAATTTTCGCTCTGGCATTTTCAGCCTGTGCAAACGCAGGAAGTGATAACGGAAACGCGGAAATGGGAAGCGCAAACGTCTCCTCCGCCGCAAATACAAATTCGGAAACCGCAAGCGCTTTGGAAAACAAAACGGAAAAAACGCCAACAGAAATCACCGCCGCAATCATGGCGGAAATCGAAATCCCATCGGCGGTGGAAAAATCCATTTCCTCCCTTGGTCTTTACTATGACGTTGATGAAAGCTTGTTCGAAGCTATGTCGCTTGTAATATGTGCTTCGGGCGCGTACCCGGATGAGCTTGCGGTATTTGAGCTCAAAAATGAATCCGACTCGGACACAGTAAAGGAAGCAATCCAAAAACGCCTTGACAGTCAAACCACTCTTTTCAAGGATTACACGCCAAGCGAAATGTATAAGCTTGACAACGCCGTCATCGGCGATAAGGGTAAATACGTATATTTTCTGGCATGTGCCGATAATGCCCGCGCAGAAGAGGTCGTTAAGGATATTTTGGAATAAAACTAAACAGCCGCCTTACGGCGGCTGCCTTGTCAGTTAACAGCAAGGATTGCAGGGCTTTTCACAGCAGTTGTCGAAACCATTGTTACCGCAGCAGAAGAACAACAGAAGAAGGATAATAATAATCCAGCAGCAGTTATTGTTTCCAAAGAATCCCAACATAAGAAAAATCTCCTTATAAATGTATTTGAAAAAGCCTTTATTTTAAGTAAGCCTTAGCCGCTATGTAAGCGGCGTTATCCGCTTTTTTCGGCTTTTCATAGTTTATATTATGAAAAAAATTATCTTTGGTTACAAAAATTTACCGCAACCGCAGTAGCTCTGGCGATAAAGCCCGTATTTTTTTGAAAGCTCTATTGAGCGCGCATAACCGCCGCGCTTTTTAAAATCCGCCGGTAAGCTTGATATACTGTAATGATTTGACAGCTTGCGGCATATCTCGTTAAGAGCGCGGGCATCCTTGTGCGGGCTTACCGAGAGAGTCGTCGTAAAATAGTCATAATCACGCTCTTTAGCAAGCCTTGCGGTTTCCGAAAGGCGCAATTCATAACATTTTAAGCAACGCTCGCTGTTCTCCGGCAGATGTTCAAAGCCCTTCACCGCATTGTAAAACTGCTCGGGCAGGTATTCCGCCTCAATAAGCTCAACCTTATTTTTATAAGATGCTCTGTGAATAAGCTCATTTTGCCAGTACAAACGCTTATCATACTCATCCCTTGGCTCTATATTAGGGTTGTAAAAAAAAATCGTAATGTTAAAGCAAGTGGAAAGTTCTTCCAGAACATAGCTTGAACACGGCGCGCAACAGCTATGAAGCAAAAGCCGAAGAGGTTCTGCTTCGCGCTTTTCTGAAATATCAGCTATAATGTTCTGCATTTCGCGGTCATAATTCGTATTTATACTCATCGGTTATACTCCTTGACGGCTTAGAAGCCGTACTGACAGCCGTTTAGAGCCTATTTAGAATTTCCAAATATCCCCACCAGCTTACGTAAGGCTTCCGCCCTATGACTAACGGCATTTTTCTCAGCGGAGGGAATCTCAGCAAAGCTTCTTCCTTTATACATAAAAACAGGGTCGTAACCGAAACCGCCGTTTCCCAGCTCTTCATATCCGATTTTTCCTTTAACCGTTCCTCGTATAAAGTGCCATGCTCCGTTTTCGTCAATATAACAAATAACGCAGACAAATCTCGCCCCCCGCTTCTCATCGGGCACGCCGCTCAATTCCCCAATCAGCTTGCGGCAATGCTGACCCTCGGGCGCATAGCGCGCAGAATATACCCCCGGCGCGCCGTTTAAAAAATCTACCTCCAAGCCGCTGTCGTCCGCTATAACGGGGAGCTTTGTTAAATTGTAAACCGCTTTCGCCTTTAAATAAGCGTTTTCCTCAAAATCCTTACCCGTTTCCTCAACCTCTATGTCCGCGCCCGCTTCTGCCTGTGAAATCACGGTAATCCCCAATGGCTCAAGGATTTGCCGAACCTCCGAAAGCTTATTTTTATTGTTTGTAGCCAATACTATTTTCATAAAATCACCATAACCCTTTAAATTTTAGGAGGAGCAAATGATTAATAAGGAACAAAACCGCTGCGACTGCGAAACCATCCACAAGGAGGTAGTCGTTAGGGTTCTTGCAACTATGCCTGATGTAAAAAATTTCCGTAAGCTTGCCAATCTTTATAAGATGCTCGCGGATAATACACGCTTGAAGCTTTTGTGGGCTTTATCGCGCGAAAGTATGTGCGTTTGCGATTTGGCGGTTTTGCTCGGCATGACAAAGTCGGCAATATCACACCAGCTTAAATCCTTGCGCCTTATGAACCTTGTAAAAAACGATAAACAAGGCAAAATTGTCTACTATTCGCTTGCGGATAAGCACGTAAAGGACATATTTGAAACAGGATTTGAGCATATATCAGAGTGACTCCCCTATGAACCCTTTATTCGCGGGTGAATAACGCCTCCGCGAAATCAAGCGCGTTAAAATCCTGCAAATCCTCAATTTTCTCCCCGACCGTCACAAGCTTAACCGGGATTCCAAGCTCTTTATGGATAGATATTATAATTCCGCCCTTAGCAGTTCCGTCCAGCTTGGTTAAAACGATTCCCGTAATATCCGCGACCTCGCTGAAAAGCCTCGCTTGGTTAACGGCATTCTGCCCCGTGGTTGAATCAAGCACAAGCAGAGTTTCAAGGGGGCAATCGCCGCCCCGTTCTCTTATGATACGGCTGATTTTTTTCAGCTCGTCCATAAGATTTTTTTTGTTATGAAGCCGCCCGGCGGTATCGCAGATTAAAACATCGACACCGCGTGACTTAGCCGCCGTTACCGCGTCAAAGACAACGGCGGCGGGGTCTGAGCCCTCGCTGTGCTTTATAAGAGCCGCTCCGGCGCGCTCCGTCCAAACCTGAAGCTGGTCGATTGCCGCGGCGCGGAAGGTGTCAGCCGCCGCTACAAGAACATTTTTCCCCTCGCCCGTCAGCTTCGCCGCGAGCTTGCCGATTGTCGTTGTCTTACCCGAGCCGTTAACCCCAATCACCAATATCACCGATGGCGAAGCGGACAGGTTAAGCGGCGTGTCCTCCCCCAGCATCTCCGATATAATTTCCTTTAAGCTTTCCATTATATCCGGCGGGCTTGTGAGCCGCTTTTCCTTTACCTTTGCCCTCAATTCGGAGCATATATCAAGCGATGTTTCCACGCCGATGTCGCAGGTAATCAGAATTTCTTCAAGCTCGTCAAAAAAATCCTCGTCTATTTTGGTAAAGGAGCTGAAAAGTGAATCAAACTTCCCCATCATTGATGAGCGCGTTTTTTTAAACCCCTCCGCTATTTTGTTAAATAATCCCATTTTTACATTGAACAATTAATAATTAACAATGAACAATTATAATTATATCATTAACAATTTATTTGTCATTTTTAGTTATTAACTGTTTCCCTCCTTTTCATTGATTTTTATAATTTAAAACGCTATAAATCCGCCGGTTGTTTGGACGGGAGCTATGCTTAATATGTAATCTCTGCCTTGCTTGTATTCACGCAAACTTTTTTCAGCCGTGGCGGCGGCGGCTTGCGGGGTGTTGTTCTCCAAAGAAAGATGCCCCAGAATAAGCCGCGTTGTGCCGCTTTTTATGAGCCTTGCCGCAAAATCGGAGCAGTCCGCATTTGAAAGATGACCGTTTTTTGAAAGGATTCTTTTTTTCAAAAACCACGGATAACGCCCGCCTATGAGCAAAGCTTCATCATAGTTAGATTCGAGCAAAACAACATCCGCGCCTAAAAGGAATCTCTCTACCGTTTCGCTGACATGCCCCAAATCAGTGCAGACCGCGCAAACCTTGCCCTCACTAAAGGTCAGCTTATAGCCACAGGATTCGCGGGTATCGTGCGGCGTGTCAAAAGCTTCAACGCTCATTCCGCACACCTCAACCCCGCACCTTAGCTCCTCCGCGTGACTGCGCCGTGAGATATGCCCGTTTTCGTTCAGCTTTTCAAGCGTATAAGCCTGCGCGAAAACAGCCGCGCCCGTATATTTCGTTAAAATTCGCAAACCCGATATGTGGTCACAATGCTCGTGGGTTATAAACACTGCTTTGATTGCATCGGCGGATAACCCGTTTACGTCAAGCGCGTAACGCAGGCGCGTAAATGTTACCCCGCAATCAATTAAAACGCCCGCTTCTTTCGTGCCGATATATGTGCAGTTGCCTTTGCTTGATGAGAATAAAGGGTATATTCGCGACAAGTTAAACAGACCTCCCTACATGTTTTATGCTAAACAAGTTATAATCGTGAACCCGTTAAGGAGTATGAATCCGCTTTAATTCCTCATCGGTAAGCCCGGTAATTTCCTTTACATCGTCAAATGCAAAGCCTTTTTTTAACATTTTTACGGCAGTTTCAATTATGCTCTTTTGCCTGCCCTCTTGCCTGCCCTCGTTCTTTAGCATATCTACCATTATTTCAAGTGAATGTGTCACAGTGTTCGCCTCCCCTTTATTTATAATCTGTTTAAACTCATTTTCAAATCCGGCGGGTGCTTTCCCCTTAAAGTGAACGTATTCCGTCCAATTGCGTAGCTCAACCGCTTCATCGGCACTTAGATTAGCCGCTGATTTTGCCAAAAGCTTTATCGTTTCGTAATATTTTTCTTTACTGCTGATTTCAGAGCTCGGTCGGATTTTATTGAGCGCGAATATTATGTCAAGAAGTTTTTGTTCCGATTCTATGGTCGCATCGTCAGTCCCGTTCAAATCGAAAAGAAGATAGCTGAAATTTATGATATTGTCCCCGAAAATGCTATGATTATCTGTGTACTCCCTGTATGACCCAGCCGCCGTCCAACTATCCTCTCCGTTATACAGTATTATTGGAACTACGGCGGGAAGCTTGAAGCCTTTACGCTCCCGAATCTCCTCTTTGGTATTTTTGAAAACATCGTTTAGCAGCTCGACCATATAGCGCAGCAACCTAAACGGCATTGTGAAATCCACGCTTGATTGGAGCTCCATTAAAACGTAAAAGTATGTGTCCTCGCCGTTTAGTTTTAGTTTATATATTAAATCCGAATCCCGTTTGCGATACTCTTGAGTTATAAAGCTTTTGTCAATCCTCTCCATTTGAGTCGGGTCAATTTGAGCCGTCCATGGTTCGGCTATGTACTTTTTGAGGAAATAAAGGAAATTGGACTTCTTTGCCAATATGCCCTTGTACCCTTCATCATGCTTTTGGCTTTGTTCAGCTGTGTTGACTTTCAGTTTTACCATCTCCGCTCTTTTTAATTAATCAATTAAGATTTAGACTTAGACTTAGACTTAGATTTAGCTTTAGATTTTACAGACCTCCCTGCAATGCAAATTTTTCACTTATCGCGCTTTATAACCAGCGACTTCTCCAGCGAAATATATAGAGTACATAATGACAAGGCGGTTATTGTATTTCTTAAAATCAGTTCTAACTGCGTAGGGAAAAAGTCAAGAATAATCAAATTCTCCATGTCGTAGTTAATCCACTTTAGACTTTGAAAAACAGCTAAACAAGCGGCAATTATGAATGACAACCAAAACAGAATTATGCTGTATACTTTCTTTCCGTCTGATTTAACATGAATATTTTTTCTATATAGTGCTTTACCAATATAGAAAATTGTCAAATTCATCAAAAATATCACAAAGACATCAGCCGTAAGTATGAGCATTGACTGGAAAGGAACAATGAACATTAGGTTACTTAACAACTCATTAAGCAAAGCTACCGCAATTCCAAAGCCAACAGACAAGCATATGGTTTTGGGATAATTAATTGAAATTAATTCTTTTTTCATAAAAAAGACAGGGGCTGAAAAAAAGCAAGCGAATCTGAAAATAGGACTTAAAAAATAATATACAGTTGTTCCTCTGTATTTTCCGAAAAGCAAAAACGGCAAAAGCAAAACCAACCACAAAATTAAATAATTAATTATTTTTTTCAAACTTAATCTCCCTTTCAATTGCATTGCTGCAGTTAATTCTTCCCAATAACCAAAATCGACTGCTCAATTTTAGCAAGCCTTTCCCTAGCCTTGGAAAGCTTTTCCGTTTCCGCTTCAATTTGGCTTGCGGGGGCTTTGGCTCTGAAACCTTGGTTATTCAGCTTTCCCTCCGAAAAAGCAACATCTTTAAGAGCGGCTTCTTTTTCCTTGTTAAGCCTTGCAATTTCCTTTTCCTTGTCAATCAACTCGTCTAAAGGAATGAAAATTCTCGCGCTGTCGGTAACTATGGTAACAGCATCACCCTCCTCAAACTTTTCGGCAATTTCAACACTTGACGCATATGCAAGCCGCTCCAAAAACATGACCCCCGCACCGAATACATCTTGAAAAGGCGTTTCAATCAAAAGCTTCGCCTTGACAGACGGCGGCACATTCATCTCGGCTCTGCGTGCCCTCACAGCCCTTATAGCCGCAATAAGCTTCTCAAACTGCGCCTCCTCCGCTTTGTATTCTTCAATTACTTTATCAAATTTAGGATACTCGGAAAGCATTAACGGAAGCCCCATACCTGCGCCCTTAACACGGCTTCCTAAACTCTCATAAATTTCCTCGGTAATAAACGGCATAAACGGGTGCAGAAGCTTCAGCATATTGCTCATGACCAAAACCAGAATATTTTGGGCGGTGTTGCAATCCTCTCCTCCCGCCGCAATTCGGGGCTTGGTTATTTCAATATACCAATCGCAATAAATATCCCAGATAAAATCATATACCTTTCCGGCGGCTACACCTAATTCAAATTTATCCAGATTATAATTGACTTCATCGGCTAACGTGTTGAATTTACTTAATAGCCACTTATCCTCAATGCGGAGTTGTTTGCCGGCAAGCCCCGTAAACTCAAAATCGTCCGGGAGATTCATCATTATAAAGCGCGAAGCATTCCAAAGCTTATTGGCAAACCCTCTTGCCGCTTTGGTTTTATCCTCAATATAGCGCATATCATTGCCGGGGGCATTGCCGGATACAAGCATAAACCTCAGCGCATCCGCGCCGTATTTGTCAATCTCATCAAGCGGGTCAATGCCGTTATCTAGGGATTTTGACATTTTGCGCCCCAGCGGGTCGCGAACCAAACCGTTAATCAACACCGTATCAAAGGGAACTTCGCCCATAAATTCAATACCCGAAAACATCATTCTTATTACCCAGAAAAAGATAATATCATATGATGTTACAAGCGTGTTTGTAGGATAAAAGAAGTCTAAATCATCGGTTTTTTCGGGAAACCCAAGTGTTGAAAAGGGCCAGAGCGCGGAGGAAAACCATGTGTCTAACGTGTCGGGGTCTTGCCGCATGTCCGCCCCGCAAGCGCATACTGCACTTTCTTCGGCGGTAACAACAATTTCGCCGCAATCATCACAATAAAACGCGGGAATCCTATGCCCCCACCAAAGCTGGCGGGATATGCACCAATCTCTGATATTGTCAAGCCAATGATGATAGAGCTTTTCAAACCGTTCCGGCACGAATTTCATCTTGCCGGATTTTACCGCTTGGGCGGCGGGCTTTGCCAATTGCTCCATTTTAACAAACCATTGCTTTGAAACGCGAGGTTCAATTGTCACACTGCACCTGTAGCAAGCCCCGACATTATGCGTATGCTCTTGGGTTTTTATTAAAAATCCGCCGTCTTCAAGGTCTTTTACGATTGCTTTCCGCGCATCATAGCGGTCAAGCCCTACATATTTCGGATAATCGTCCGTGATTTTAGCATCGTCTGTCATGGCGTTGACAATGGGCAGATTATGCCGCAATCCCACCTCGAAATCATTAGGGTCGTGAGCGGGCGTAATTTTTACAACGCCCGTGCCAAACTCCATATCAACATAATCATCGGCAACAACGGGGATTTCTCTGCCTACAAGCGGCAGGGTTACGGTTTTGCCGATATATTTTTTGTAGCGTTCATCTTTAGGGTTCACTGCAACGGCGGTATCACCCAAAAGCGTTTCGGGGCGGGTTGTGGCAAGCTCTAAACTGCCGCTCCCATCTGTCAGCGGGTAGCGGATATGCCAAAAATGCCCTGCCTTTTCTTCATGGTTAACCTCCGCATCCGAAATAGAGGTTAGGCATACAGGGCACCAATTTATAATCCGCTCCGCCCTGTAAATCAGCCCTTTTTCGTAATATTTGACAAAAACTTCCCTAACGGCTTTGTTGCAGCCCTCATCCATCGTGAAGCGTTCCCGCGACCAATCGCAGGACGAGCCCAGCTTTTTAAGCTGTGAAACTATAGTTCCACCGCATTGCTCCTTCCAATCCCAAGCGCGTTTCAAAAAGCCCTCGCGCCCTATGTCGTCCTTCGTTATACCCTCCGCGCGCATAGCCGCGACAATCCGCGCCTCTGTTGCAATAGAGGCGTGGTCCGTCCCCGGCAACCAAAGTGTTGCAAAGCCGGACATTCTTTTCCATCGTATAAGAATATCCTGCAAGGTATTGTTAAGCGCGTGCCCCATATGAAGCTGCCCCGTTATATTCGGCGGCGGGATGACTATAGTGTACGGCTTCTTGCTCCTGTCAACAACCGCCTTAAAGCAATCGTTGTCAAGCCAGTATTTGTAGATTTTCTCCTCAACCGTTTTCGGGTCGTATAACTTCGGTAATTCTCTTTTCATGGTTTTCATTCCTTTTTAAAATATTTATTTCAGAGTTGATTTATACTGCAATTCCATTCTTCAACTCCTTTATGAAGAGCGTTTATTGCACGTGTTATTACTTCTTCGCCGTTAATCTCGAAATTTAATATCCCGCTCATATTGCAAATCCTCGCCTTCAAATTTAATCCAGTAGCAATCATCAACCATCCGCCCGTGAGTTATTCTGACAATGTGCAAAGGCTCAAAATAATCCAACCCCAAAACCCGCAAAATCAGCTTTTTATCATATCTCTCCTCGGGGAAGCAACGCTCTTTCAAAAACTCCTCAAAATCCGTAAGGTCGGGAGCAATATTCACACCAAACGGCTTGCCGATTATATCATCGGTATAATTTATAACTTGAACTTTGCCCTCTTTATAATCAACAAAAAGAACAGCCATAACCTCATCTTGTTTCATATAGCTTAAACTAAATCTGCTGTTATTTTGCAAACCGCCACTCCCCTGTTCAAAATCAGACATTTTAAATCCCCCTCTTAGCGCAATTTTTCACTGCCCGTGCTTATTTTCCCCCGATTCCAACCACAAATTTTATCCCTTCATCATCTGAAATCAAGATTTCATTTATGTCGGTTTCATTTGCAAAGTAATCTGTGACTTCATCTAAAAGCCTATGCTTTTCCAAAATATCATAGACATATTTGTGCATTTCAAATGTGCTTGAATTTCGCTTGAACAACATACGATTATTCTGGTCAGTCATAGAGGGGACTTTTCCGTTCTTTATCATACCGGGTAATTGAATCGTCTCAAATATCAAGGTCATATCCGGCAGTTTATCCTCCGGCAACGCAGTAGTTTGCTTCAGAAACATCTTAAATTCATCTGTGCAAAAGTATTTAATCGATGAAATTTTTACTGTGCGAAGCACTGCAGAGGGCGTTGCAAAGGTAAGCTTTACGCTATCCTTTATGTACTCTGTTTTTATGAGATTCTCCCAGCTGTATTTAACCATCAAGCTTGGTATTATGATTACTTTGTCGTTATATTGTATGCTCATCTTCATAGTAAAAATAAAGGTAAAAATCCAAGCAACGAAAGCTATGACAGGGAATACAGCAAGCGGATTGCTATATTGCCTTGCTATTGTTATTATGCCGCCTAAAGCTAATCCGATAAAAAAGCCGCGTAAAAGGCAGGGCATAATTTTTGGCTTCATAATGTTGAATTCTTCTTGTTGCATTTGCTTAAAATCAGCCACTTCTATCACCCCAAAATATTAAGTTAAACGCCCCGCCTGTGAATTGCAAGACATATAGCAAAGACAGCTAACACTTAAACCAATATTGCTTCTTAGGTTTCGCCTTTAAAAACACCGAAACAGCATGCCTCGGGCATTTGTTTGTACAGCGGTAACAAAGCATACAATTCCCATTCGCCTTAATCAAATCCCCGCTTACACTCAAATTATTAACAGGGCAGGATTTTACACACAAACCGCATAAATTGCAATCCTCCCGATTTATGCGAACTCTATCGGCATATTTCCTCTCAATCAGAGGAACAAACACTCCCTGCAAAAGTCCGAGCCATTTTGAAATAGTGCAAAAACCCCTTTTAACCCTTTTCCCGCTCTTTATATTCTTGCAAACCTTTTCCATTTTCGCTTTTGATTTAATATAATATCTCTTATTGCGTTCCTCGCCCGTAATCGGTATTAGGGGGAAATTGTTTACATTAGTCGGCATAAAAAAGTGTTCCGCATAGATAACGTCATAACTAATATTTGACAGCGAATCCGTTAAACTTCTTGCCCCATCACCCGACCATAAAACCTGTGTGCAAAATATAATCAAGCGTTTTCCGTTTAACAAATTCTTATGTTCAATTGCAAATTCACGGATATTACGCGGCGGTCTTGAACCATAAACAGGATAACAAAAACCAACAGTTGCGGCAGAATTTATAAGTTCCTCAAAATCAACTTTATCTTCAATAGAATAACAAAAAGCGTTCATTTTCTTAGCAAACAATTCAGCAATATACTTTGAATTGCCCGTACCCGAAAAATAAAACATAACCATAGGATTCCACCCCCCAAATATAAATTTATTTCCCTAAACTCATATGTTTACAAAGCATCTCCACACGTTTTTTCAGCCCAAAACATAAAGCATCACGTCTTTGAACGTCAATAAACGGAGAGCCACGGAATATTTCATCTAATTCTTCATCAATATTCATTAAATCAGCGGCTTCAAGCCACGAAAAGTCTTTGACAAGTTTAATTTGCTCTTCATGTGTATTGCAAAATGGTTTACTTGCGGCGGTTTCCGCTTTAATGTTCATCGGGAGTTGATTATGCCATAGTGATGTTCCGCTGTCAAAAATTGGGGCGGTGCTAATCCATTTAAGCGTTTGGGCATTTCTCACCGCCCCGAAATTGCTCAAATGCCTGTCATTATTTGCAATAATATAATCCAAAACAAGCATTTTATCAAGGTTGAACCGAGCATCGGGGATTCCTAATTCCTCACAGCAAGCCAGATAATGTTCATAAAGTAAATCCGCATTTTCTATTTTTTTTATGTTGTGAATAGAAAACGCACTGACTAACTCCGTTTCGGAGGTTATAAAATCCTCACATACGCTATGCGGAAAGTTTTCTTCCCATATTACAGAATATGAAACATGAGGAATTTTAAGGCGTTTCATGATTGCACAAGCCGCCGCTTCGTTAAACGGCTCTTGTTGAAATGGGTCACTGCCGCCTTTTATTAAACATCTCTTGCCGTCAATAATTTTCCATTTCTTTTTCAGCAAACCGTCAGATGTATTGTCGGGTGAGATTAAGTTAAGCTTTTTGTTGGGCTTTGTTTTTCCGAATAAAGCGTTGCCTACATCTTCGGAAAAAGGGTTGTCAAAAAAGTTTATTTTTTCCCATTCAAGCGGGCTTTCAATAGGGTTTATCCAATATTGGTCCGATAGCGAAAGCCCAAAGCATTTTGCTATTAATTCTTTAGAAGAAGAAATGCCTAACGCACCCATAGCCTCGCTGAAATTATGCCTGCTTGCGGGGATTGAACGCCCGCTCCACCATTCATCTAAGTCATCCAAATCAGGGCGTTCATCTTTCACGGTTATTCCGACGGGCAACCGGCTAAAATCAAAAACTTCACCGATATTTGATATTTTAGCGTTTTTGCCCCTAAGAACTATTTGAGCAACAGCTGTTTTTCTGTGCATTAAAATATAATTCACAATCTCCCGCCTTTCGTTATTCTAATTATACTCCAAATCTCGCTAAATGTCAACACTTCGGCAGGGCGAGTTTTTCAACCCTCAAAACCCAAGTCACACCAATAAGACTGTTATCAATATCATCATATTCATTTTGCTGACTGCGGATATATCCCTCAAATAATGCTTTTTTGCCGGGGAATTTTTCAATCAGTTCATTGGCTCTTGCGGTTATCGCCGCCATGCCGGAATCGCTGTCGGGGTTGTCGGAATTATCGCCGGAAGCCGCAATTAATTTTAAGCCCGATTGCTCAAATAAGCTCTGCCATTGCTTTTCGGTCAGATAATCATAGTTGTTATACTTGATTTCCTGATTGCATCCGTCGTCGGGCAGGTAACATTCGTCAATCAGTATAAAACCGCCTTTTTTAACTGTTGATTTCAGCTTATTGACAGTTTCGCAAGGGTTGCCAAGCACGTTGCCGACAGCCCCCAAAATAACAACGTCATAACCCCTTTCGATTTTAACCGCCTCGTTAATATCGCCGACCGCAAAATCGCATAACTCTCCAACGCCATGCTCCGCCGCCTTTTGAACGGCAACATCAATAAAATCAGAAAGCAAATCTATGCCCCTAACTCTCGTCCCAAGCTCTCGTGCAATCGCAACCGATACCGCCCCCTTGCCACAAGCCAAGTCTAAAATTCTTGCACCCTCAGATAATTCAATATGTCTTTTAATCAGCTCGACTATAGCATTAGGACTGCTTCCGAGTTCCCAAAAGTCTTGGAGCAGATACGGCAAAAACGGCAATAATTCAGTAGTTTCGGCAGTAAGCGACCCCGCCAATTTCTCTTCAACTTCCTTTGTCAATTTTGCACCTCCTAATATAAATTTATTATGCTTATCTTCAGCATTTAACCCTCATACAAATCACCGCTGTTTTCCTTGTTGAGTGTCCCGTCAAGTTCGACCATTAAAAATTTTGCCAATTCTTTTACAACGGGTCTGTGCCTCACACCTTTGGGGACAATTATAAACTCTCCCTCATCAATTTTTATTAGTCCCTCGTCTGTTTCGAGGTGAAAAGTCCCCTCAATAACATAGAAAAGTTCATCAGATTGCTCATGAATATGAAAATCCAATGTGCGGTTTTCAACATTTACAACACTTAATATATGACCGTTCAAACTCCCGACCTTATCGTAAACATACAACCTTTCTACAGCATTAACAGCTTCTTTAAGATTCACTTTTTCCAACATAATTTTTCTCCTCACTTAATGTAAAATGTTCGCATCCCTGCAAAAATCAGTTAATGTATTTAATGCTTATAATGTAGTGTTAATCTAAATACGCCTTACCACTTTCATCATACTTTACAATTAACTCTTCTCTTTGAAAAATATCTGCCATTGTTTTAGTACAATCATAATATAACTTATATACCAGCACTTTATATAATTCTTCACCCTCTGTATGGTCATTCCAAGTGCCGTAAGAGTCAAACTCCTCTTTGGTTATCTGCCAAAATATTGCTTGATTAAGCCTTCCGCCAAGTGCTTCAAAGGCATATATTTCATCATCGAATTTGCCCACCGATTCCCATTGTCCAATTTTTATTCTTTTGTAAAACCTCATATCTTTAACTCCCATTATATAAATAATATTCGCACCCCTGCAAAAATCGGTTGCTTATCAACCTGTCACATCATAACAAAGTTCAACAAATTGATTAAAGCGATTTATGCTTTTTAAAGCCTTATTCTTTGAGCTTTTCCAATATTCTCTCTGCTCTTTCCCTATCCTTTGAAAATTGCCCGATAAATGCGTCAAATGCTAGTAAAAACAATATGCTGTAGTTATTTGAAAAAACAAAATCAACAAGATTATCACCTATTAATTCAGGGTTAATATCAATTATTTGTGAGGCAATTAAAATAAAAAGATAAAGCAAATATATTAATGTTTTAAACGAAACAAATCCGCCCGATATTATAAGACGGGCTTTTTCCGCGCCGTACTTTTCCTTTAACCTCATAATCATTTCGTCCGATTGCAAAAGCTTAACTGCATATTGGTCAAATAATACAGCTAAAATAATCAAGGCAAAATTCCACAAATAAGCATACAAAACAGAAAACCCGGCTAACCATGTAAACCCCAAATATAAAACCAACCCATATGCAATCATTCCTAAAATATCATGGAGCAGATATTTGTTAATTTTCAGCTTATTCATATGAAACCGAACCTTTCAAATATTTTGCGGCGGTATTATTGTTAAGTGTGCTTATAGTGCTTATTCCTGAACAGTCTCTTAAATAATTTTCGCATTTTTCGGAATAAGTTCGGGGTGATTTCGCATAAATTCTGTTGCTTTTTTATTAATTTCTTCAATAGTCATATCCTCAAAAAGATTTTCCCGCCATTTGGTATAATCAAAGCGGTCTTGCTTTATAGTACTTATAAACATTTCAATTCCGTTTTTCATAATAGATTTTATCAGTTTAATTTGCTTTTTGTCCCATATTGGTATATAATCTTCCTCGTCACTCGGTTTTAATATATTGTTTCCGTAAAACAGTTTGTCGTAAATTATGTTGATTGATGCGTTTTTATTATCGCCTTTAAAATTAACTCCCGTTGAATATGCTATGTCTGTAAAAATATTCCAAAAATTTAAAATATCATTGCATATGACATTTACATCATCGCTTTTAATCCAAGCGTTCAGCCAATCGAAATCATATAACATAATCTCATATTCATCATTTTGATATAACTGCAAATTTTTTTCAGCCAAGAATTGCAAAGCCGAGTTCTTTGCCCCGAAACATAATATTTTCTTATCTTCATTGCAAAAAAGACCGTCTTTATCATCTGAATAATCTGAATACCATATGGAATAATTCTTGAGTCCGTCATATAAAAATTGAATTAAAAATATATCCATAATTGAGTGACACCTGCTTTCTTATTCTCACCAATCCTGCGAAGATTTTTTAAAATCGCTCGTATCTTTTGACGTTCCCAACGCCCCTCTATGTTGATTAAGTGTGGTTTTACTAATTAAATCAGGGTTTATTTTGGCAAGTTCGACCAGCGTATCTAAAGAACCTGCCTCTTTTTTTCGCCTTGAACGCATACTCCGCATTGCTATAAACCCCGGCACAAAAAATAACATTCCGAAAAAAATTAAGCGAATCTCTTCATTATTATCGCTTGAATAAAGCCTTGACGGTTTACCCGGTATATTATATACGGTGATACTGTCGCCTACAGCTTGCTTTGGTTTCAAACCCCAATAAAGGTTACGAGTATGCTCTTCACCATCAATTTGGACGCTAACCTTATAGCTTCCGTTCATGTTGCCGTCAGTAATGTAGTTTTTGTTGTTGTGATAGATCTTAGTGATTTCACCGATGTTTTTTTCTGCACCGATTTTAATTAAATTAAAGTCTATCAAAAAGATAATACCTCCGATGATTAATAAAGCACCGATGATTTGAAAAACCAAAGCAATGTTTCTGACATCCTCCTGCCGAACATTATATAATTTTAAAAAATCTGCAATTAAAATAACGCCTCCGACAATTAAAAAAGCTGAAGTGAAGATCCTTAAAGCCGGATGACCCAAAAATTCAGCTGCAAGCGCGTAAAAAAACATAAAAAATTTCGGCATAATAAATCTCCCCTATTATACTATCGATTATTCTCAAATATCTCCCCCGTATCAACGTCCATGAACCACCTGTCAGTTGTCTCATCGTTTGTTTCGCTTCTGTTGATAAACAGATAAGAACGTCCGACAGTTACGCCTTTTTCTGCTCCAATTCCGCCGCCCTATCTAAATCATAAACGGTAATATCAATCTGCGGCGGCTCTTTGAAGCTCTTCGGGCTTATCTCCCCTGTCGGCAAAGGCACGCTGAACCGCACGGATACAGTTTCATCTGCAAGATAACGCTCAAGTAAATCATAAAAATAATCATTAACCTCATCTGCATAGCGGACGTTATTGTAATAGTCTTGAATCATTCCGTTGCCCTTATTATACCATATGTTAAACACCATTTCGGGGTTGGCTTTCGGATATGCCCGAATTCGGTGAGGGCGGGCAAATTCCTCAAAGTAAAATTCAACCTCGCAGGTAAATTCTTCGTTATATTTGTCCAACAAATACGCTTCCATCAAAGCCTGCGTTTCCGCCGCATATTTCGCCTCTGACTTTTCGTCAATTTTCGGCATACGATGTGTATCGCCGCAAGCCGCCAAAAATATGCAAATGAGGGGGAGAATAAATATTTTTTTCACATAAACCCGAGCCTTTCAAATATTTTGCGGCGTTATTATTGCCGATTATTCTTATTTTGCCGCTAATCGAAAAACTTAATAAAAAAATATTTAGTAAGCTTAGGTGCATTTATGTTTTTCCGAATAAACTCAACTTGAAAGCCGCACTTTTTATAAAAATCGGGAGCTTGAAATTCATAAGTGCTTAAATTTATATTTTCAAAGCCTTTGCCTTTAAAGTAATCCTCAACCGCTTGGATAAGCCTGCTTCCGATATGTTTACCTCTGTATTGTTCAAGTATGATAAGGTCGATTATTTTCACTTCTTTATAGTATGAATGACCCGTTATTATCCCCGCGAATTCCTCATCCTTTTTTGCAATAAAACAAAACGGAACATAATTACATTCAATGTTGTTTTTATCAGCAAATTTAGTGAATTCAACACCTATCATTTTTTCTGTTTCCTCATCGGCGTATTCTCTATAATCAATCTTTAACACTATATCCCCCCAAAAATATAAATTTATCACGCTAAAACCGCCGAACCATGCAGAGAGAAATATTCTTAACACTTTAAGGAGTATATTTCCCTTTATGCTTATTATAAAACTCTTTCAATGACTTTTTTGTATCATCATCAAGGTCATGCCAACGTACCCCTTTATATTATCACAAAATAAACATCAACGCAAGCACAATATATGTATACTTTACATTCTTTTGAAGCAGCAAGTATACAAATCCGTAAACTAACGAAAATGCCGCAAGATAAATCCCCGTAAGTAAATCCTTTGTAAATATATGTAATAACCCCCATAATAATCCGCAAAGTATTCCGCCCCAAGGGATATTTTCTTTTCTAAAGACAATTTCGCCGAATTTCTGCCCGTAAACAATAACGGATAAAAACAAAGAAACTTCAAAAGCATAGTAAATATACTGAATGATAAACGCCAATATAGCATAACTGCTAAACAACTCTCTCATACGCAAAAATTCCACCAACGGTTTAAACTGCATATTATACATTAAAAGCTGACCAATAACAGCGGCTATAAGCAACGCAAAAACAATAATCCAATTTTTAAGCGGAGCGCGCGCAGAATTATTCTCCAAGACATTATAGCCTTTCTTTTTCGCAAGAGAATACAAAGAGAATACGCCCGCCGCCCACATAACGCTGGTAAGCCCCCACTGTAACAGCATAACTGAAAATCCATGGGCTTCAATCCTCGCCGAAAAATCCATAGTGCCGTAAAATAAGAATGTAACTAATAAAACTACAACATCCATCCCCAAAAACAAAAATGCAAGGATTCCCATCCCAAGATATGAAATTGGTTTTTCTTTCATTTTAAAATACTCCTATCATATTTTTTGTTTGTATTAAATGTAGCTTACCCAACTACTGAAAACCAAGTGGATAATAAAATGGGCGAATTGAGTAAACTGCCGAATATATCAAAAAAGTTAGAAACGTAACTCACCAAATCCAATCCACCTCATATTTTTGGATATTTTCATCTATTGTAATAATCGTCAACCCCTCAACAAGAGCGGTCGCAACAATCAGGCGGTCAAAGGGGTCTTTGTGTATAAAGGGTAAATTGCCTAAATTGCTTAAATATTTATCTTTAATTTGCAATATGGTAAAATCTCTGTCATTAATGTTGTCCAACAATTCGTCAAGAGGAAGCTTTAGATTTAATTTGCCTAAATTCATTTTCAAAGCAATCTCCCATAAAGAAATTGCACAAATATATATGCTGTTTGCGGGGTTATCAATTAGTTTCACTATCTTGTCCGGGAGTTCAGGTGAATTTTCATAATACCAAATAACGGCGTGCGTGTCAATCAAATATTTCATTCCATATACTCCTTTAATTCCTCAAGCGGTTCATTAAAATCATCAGACATCCAAACTTTACCTGTTAAAAGCCCTCTGGCTGTTGAGCGCGGCAATTTCCCGCTTTTAATTGTGTTTGCCGCTTCCTCAATAACCGGCAATATTATTACCTCGACCTTTGTATTTTTGAGATTATGCGGGATAACAATTTGACTTAATAAGTCGCTGTTTATTACCTGCCTTACAAATTCCATGTTTCATGCTCCTTCCAAAAATTTCAATCCTCCAAAACAACAGTAAACGGTCCCTCATTTACGAGTTCGACTTTCATAGACGCACCAAAAACTCCATGTTCGACTTTAACAAATTTATCCCTTGCATATTCGACAAAATATTCGTATAACTCTTCTGCCAAAGCGGGGGCGGCGGCGTTTATGAAACTGGGGCGGTTTCCTTTTCTGCAATCGGCACATAGCGTAAACTGCGAAACAACCAAAATCCCGCCGCCGACATCGCCTATAGAGAGGTTGGTTTTCCCGTTCTCATCGGAAAAAATCCGTAATCTTTGAATTTTCTCAACCATCTTCTCAATCTTAGCCCGGTCGTCGCCCTCGTTAATCCCCAGTAATACCAAATACCCGTGACCAATCTCCCCGCACACCACCCCGTCAACACGAACCGACGACGACGAAACCCTCTGCAATACAACTTTCATACTTACACACCCATTCCTATAAAAATAATAACACTCCCAAAAAGTGACAAATCGCGCCGAGATTCACAAAGAAATGCCAGACCATATGGTAAAACTTCCGTTCCTTTTTAGCGTAAAAATATGTTCCGGCAGAGTAGAACAAGCCGCCGCCGAGGATTAACAGCTGCAACCCTATATTTGCATTGCGGATAATCAAAGGGGCAACAAGCACTGCCGACCAGCCCATTACAAGGTAAATGGTAAGCGATATTTTCGGGATTTTTTTCTTCGCAAGCGATTTATACAAAACTCCGAAAATAACCATAGCCCATTGAAGCGAGGCAATAGCAATCCCAACCGAGCCGCCGATTACAACCAGCGCAACAGGCGTATACGTGCCCGCAATAGCGACATAGATGAATATATGGTCAAGAATTTGCATTACCTGCTTTTGGCGCGTATCGGCAGTCATGCTGTGATAAAGTGATGAGGATAAAAACATAAGAAAGAGCGAGCACATGAAAACAGACGTGCAAAAAGCGGCAAGCGAGCCGTTCCTCAAATAAGCATGAATTGCCGTAGGCGCGATTCCGCATAATACAGCAAGAGCCATAACCCCATGGCTGACGGAATTGCCTATTTCCTCCCCCAAAGTATAAGTGTAAAGACGAATTTTTTTCATATGAAACCCCTCTTTAAATGAATAATGAACAATTGACAATCAGCAATTAAATTGTTAATTGGCTAATTGTAATTATTCATTGTTCATGTTCATTGTTCATTTTTATCAGAAACCCAAAATTTTCTGAAAATCAGCCGATATTTTTTCCTCCAAAGCGGCGGCTTCATCTCTTGTTTTACCCGTTGTACTGTAGTAGGCTTTGATTTTAGGCTCTGTACCCGAAGGGCGGAGCACCACCGAAGCATTGTCGGTAAGGGTAAACTTCAATACGTCCGATTTGGGAAGTGTGAGCATTGTCTTTTCGCCGGAAGCCATGTCAATGGTAACGCTCTCCAGATAATCGTCAAGGCTGTTCGTTTGAAGCCCGCCGATTGACTTAGGCGGCTCTTCCCTCAGCATGGTCATAAGCTCGTTCATCTTCTGCATACCCTCCTTACCCTCGCAGGTAAAGGATTTTTGGGTATGATAGTAAACGCCGTATTTTTCATACATATTCTCTCTTGCTTGGCAAAGAGATATGCCCTTTGTTTTATAATAAGCCGCCATTTCGCAAATTAACATAGAGCCGACAACTGCGTCTTTATCGCGGACATAAGTACCCGCCAGATAACCGTAGCTCTCTTCAAAGCCGAAAATATATCTGTCTTGCTGACCTTCGCCCTCCAAAAAGCCGATTTGCTCCCCTATAAACTTAAAGCCCGTCAGAACATCGACAACCTTAACGCCGTACTCCTTGGCAATAGCATCGATAATACCGGTGGTTACTATCGTTTTAACCGTTACGGGCTCTTCCGGCATACTGCCCGCCTTTGTCCGCTCGGAGCAGATATACTCCAAAAGCATAGCCCCAACCTCGTTGCCCGAAAAGAGCACATAACTGCCATCTTTAGACGGAGCGGCGATTCCCACCCTGTCCGCGTCCGGGTCCGTTGCTAAAAGCAGGTCCGGCTTTACCGTTTCGCAAAGCTTTAATCCTAAATCCAAAGCTTCCTTGATTTCCGGGTTAGGGAAAGGACAGGTTGTAAAATGCCCGTTGGGATATTCCTGCTCGGGCACTACCGTAACCTCGGTTACGCCTATCTTCGCCAGAATTGAACGGACAGGCTTGTTCCCCGCGCCGTTAAGCGGCGTGTAAACAACCTTGACCCCGCTTGCCGGCACTAAATCGGAATGTAAGCCTTGCTTGGCAACCTCGTCAAGGTAGGAGTCAACCACCTCTTGACCGATATATTTAATCCTGCCGTCCCTCACGCCCTCGTCAAAGGGTATCACCTTAGCTCCGTCAAACATAGATACTTTGGATACATTTTTTATTACAATCTCACTGGCGGTAAGCGAAAGCTGACAGCCGTCCGACCCGTAAGCCTTATAGCCGTTATATTTAGACGGGTTATGGCTCGCGGTAACGACAACGCCCCCGCTGCACTTCAAAGCCCTTACGGCGTAAGAAAGCATAGGCGTAGGCATAAGCTCGCTGTATATATGGACAGTTATGCCGTTAGCGGCAAAGACACAAGCGGCTTCTTTAGCAAAAACATCCGATTTGATTCTGCTGTCATAAGCTATCGCTACAGAGGGTGAAGCCGGAAACAGAGCGTTAATATAATCGGCAAAGCCCTGCGTTGCGCGGCGCACCGTATATACGTTCATCCTGTTAGAACCCGCTCCGATTACCCCGCGCAAGCCCCCCGTACCAAATTCAAGCTCACGATAGAACCTGTCGGTGATAGCATCGTCATCGCCTTTAACACTCTCCAGCTCCGCCTTTAAATCGGGGTCGTCAACAGCTTTTTCAAGCCAAAGACCGTACAGCTCCATTTTATCCATAACCCAAAACCTCATTTCACGTAATATTATTTATTGAATATATTAAATAAATCCGAATAGTCGTTCTCCTGCTGTTTAACCGCTCCCACTTCGGCAACAAGCTCATCCGCTTTAATGACATTGCCGCTCACGCCATCGGCGAACCCGGTTGCTATAACCGTAACTCTCATCTCATCCTTCATGTCAGGGTCAAAGGACGTACCGAATATCACGTTTACGCTTGGGTCGGCGGCACTCGAAATCAAATCGGTGAAATCCCCGACATCCGTAGCAAGAACATCTTCCGACATCAATATGTTAACCAAAAGCCTTGTAGCTCCCTTAATCGATGTTTCAAGAAGCGGGCTGGATATAACCATATCAACGGCTTCCTTAGCCTTATCCTTGCCCGAGCCGTATCCAATCGCCATATGGGCGTAGCCCGCGCCTTTCATGGTGGTTTCAACATCGGCAAAGTCAAGGTTGATTTTACCTTCATGAATGACAAGGTCGGCTATTGATTTTACGCCGGTCATAAGAATCTCGTCCGAGCGGGCGAAAGATTCTATCATGGTCAGCGGCTTGTCAAGCCCCGTGAGCAGACGCTCGTTGGGAATCACCACCAGCGAATCAACGTGCTTAATCAGCTCCTCTATCCCCTTTTCCGCCTGTCTCATCTTCGCTGACTGTTCAAAATGAAAAGGCTTGGTGACAACGGCAACGGTAAGTATGTCAAGCTCCTGCGCCACCTCGGCTACAATCGGAGCTGCCCCGGTGCCTGTTCCTCCCCCCATTCCCGCAGCGATAAACACCATCTGCGCCCCTTTGAGCGCGGTGGTAATCTCATCTCGGTTTTCCTGCGCGGAACGCTCGCCTATATCGGGTCTGTTCCCCGCGCCGCGCCCCCTTGTCAGTTTTTCACCGATTTGCACCTTATGAGCCGCCCTGCTGGAACGCAAAGCCGCCGCATCGGTGTTAATAGCAATATATTCCACATCGTTAAACCCGGAGTTGACCATACAATTAAGCGCGTTTCCCCCTCCGCCGCCAACGCCTGCTACCTTAATTACCACCTCGGGGATAAAATTATCGTAAGCCTCGTTATCAACTTGAAATCCCATTTTTTCCCATTCCTTTCGCACACACCCAAGATTTCGCAAAAGCGCACAGATATATTTTACCATACCGCTTTTAATTTTTCAAGTGGTTTTTGAAATTATTTTAAACTTTATTCAAAATTTTCCGAATCATTACCATTTTCTGCCGCAATTATGCTTGAAGAAAGCACTTCTTCCCTCTTTAGCCTGTCTAAATTTTGGAGATACGTTTCTTGATTGCGTATAATCCCGTCCCTGCTGATGAAAGACGCGCTTTCGGAATGAAAGGTAAGCGTCCCCTCCTCGTCCGCGCCGATGTTCAGCCTTATAATCCTGTCGGCATACCTAAGCTTATAGTCGATTTCGGCAACCGAGCCTAAAACTATCGAAATCCTGTCTTCAAAATTGCAGATTACCTTAAGCCTGTCGGTCACGTCAATGCTCTTTATACTGTCTGCAAGGACACTTTCCTTGGTTTTTTCGAGAAGCTCAAAGATATTCTCGGTTTTCCTCTCGTCCTCCGACTCAAACAGAACCCCTCTTTTGAGCCAAGGAGCAGCATCCGTTCCGTAAAATGTAATTAAAGAATTGTTAAAGCCCTCGTTTGATATGTCCAGAATTTTCCCTTCGGCACTTGTCAGATACCAAACTCCGTCATGCTCCATATTAGCCTTTTCCTCAGCGGGAGCAACGGTTATCCTTACCGTGGAGGGAAAAACCCTGCGAACCTCTGCGGTTTCTATATAAACAAGCTCTCCTGTTATCATCTCCGAGCATTTTTTCATATTTTTCCTTACAAGGTTGTCCCCGCTTTTCAAGCCGCTTGCGGCTACAATTTCGTCAGCCGTATATATTGACGTCCCGCGTATGGAAACAGAGTTGATTTTAAAAAATACGGTTACCGATAAAATACCGAATATAGTAAAAGCGATAAACGCGATAACCGAATATTGAAGCGAATAGCTCCCGCCCCGCCGTCTTTTCTTTCTTTTTTCGGCAGCCATTTTTAATTCCCCTTTCCTCCTTTATGTCTTAATATAATTATTGCATATTTTAAACAAAATTTCAAGGGTATTTTTGTCGTTTGTTTCCACTTTGTTTATTTTACACAATAATAGTTCCGATTGATTTGCATTTCTTTGATATATTTACTTAACTTTTCAATTTATTAAACCTCCCTAAAGCTATTTATTGGCAAATTTTTGAAAAGAGCGGGCTTGCCTAATGCCGGGCGTTAAAAAAACGCAAAAGGCATAATAACCGAGTTAAAATCAAGTGAGCAGAACATTATTGTGCAACATGCACAATAAACCCTGCGATAATTTTCCATTTAAACATACTAGAAAAAGGCAGTAAAATCTGCTATAATTAATAAGAGTAAGGGATTTGGATAATGAACAATGAACAATGAAATTGTTCATTAGCTAATTACAATTGTTAACTGTTAACTGTTAATTGTTAATTGTTAATTGTTAAAAACTCCCTTGACTACTATTTTGAAAGGGTTGGTAAGAACTATGGCAAAAAAATTCGTCTATTTGTTTTCAGAGGGCGACGGAAAAAACAAGGAGCTTTTCGGCGGAAAGGGAGCAAACCTTTCCGAGATGACAAAGCTGGGTCTCCCCGTACCCCAAGGCTTCATTATTTCTACCGAGGCTTGCACGCAGTATTACGAGGACGGCGAGAAAATCAACGACTCGATTATGGCTGAAATCATGGAAAACATTACAAAGATGGAAGGAATTACAGGCAAGAAATTCGGCGATTTGGACAATCCCCTGCTTGTTTCCGTCCGCTCCGGCTCGCGCGCTTCAATGCCGGGCATGATGGACACCATCCTTAATCTGGGGTTAAACGATGAAGTAGTTGAGGCTTTCGCTAAGAAAACCAATAACCCGAGGTTCGCCTATGACTCTTACCGCCGCTTTATCCAAATGTATTCCGACGTTGTTATGGAAGTGGGCAAAAAATACTTTGAAGAATTGATTGACAAGATGAAGGAAGAAAAAGGCGTTAAGCTTGATACTGAGCTTACGGCGGACAACCTAAAGGAGCTTGCCAACCAATTTAAAGCCGAATATAAGGCTAAAATCGGAAGCGATTTCCCTGCTGACGCTAAAGAACAGCTTATGGGCGCGGTTAAAGCCGTATTCCGTTCATGGAATAACGAGCGCGCGATTATCTACCGCCGTATGAATGACATACCCGGCTCTTGGGGAACTGCCGTAAACGTGCAGGCTATGGTATTCGGCAATATGGGCGATACTTCCGGCACGGGCGTAGCATTCTCACGTAACCCATCTACAGGCGAGAAGAAGCTTTACGGCGAATTCTTGCTCAACGCGCAAGGCGAGGACGTTGTTGCCGGAATCAGAACGCCCCGCCCCATCAGCGAGCTTCAGGACGCCATGCCGGAGGTCTACAACAGGTTTGTAGAAATAGTAAACCAGCTTGAAAAGCATTATAAAGATATGCAGGATATGGAGTTTACAATTGAAGATAAAACTCTGTATATGCTTCAAACCAGAAACGGTAAAAGAACGGCAGCCGCCGCTCTTAAAATCGCCTGCGATTTAGTAGACGAAGGCATGATTGACGAAAAACAAGCCGTTTGCATGATTGACCCGAAACAGCTTGACGCGCTGTTGCACCCGCAATTCGATGCGGCGGCTCTGAAAGCGGCTAAGCCTGTCGGAGCGGGTCTGGCGGCTTCGCCCGGTGCGGCTTGCGGTAAGGCTGTATTTAGCTCTGAAGATGCTGTTGCTATGGGCGAAAAGGGCGAAAGCGTAATATTAGTCCGCCTTGAAACCTCGCCTGAAGATATTGAGGGTATGCACTACTCCAAGGGTATTCTTACCGTTCGCGGCGGTATGACCTCCCACGCGGCAGTTGTTGCGCGCGGAATGGGTACTTGCTGTGTTGCAGGTTGCGGAGATGTAAAAATCAACGAAGCCGCTAAAACCTTTGAGCTGGGCGGCAAGACCTTTAAAGAGGGCGATTATATCTCACTTGACGGCTCTACAGGTAAGGTTTACGGCGAAACAATCGCAACCGTTGAAGCTACAATCGGCGGCGAATTCGGCAGGATTATGGCTTGGGCTGATAAACACAGAAAATTAAAGGTAAGAACTAACGCAGACGCTCCCGCCGATGCTAAAAAAGCACGCGAATTCGGCGCGGAGGGTATTGGTCTTTGCCGCACCGAGCATATGTTCTTCGAGCCGGACAGGATTTCCGCATTCAGAGAAATGATATGCGCCGACACGGTTGCCGAGAGAGAAAAGGCTCTTGCAAAACTCGAACCCATGCAGCAAGCAGACTTTGAGGGGCTTTACGAAGCAATGGAAAGCTACGGCGTTACCATTCGTTTCTTAGACCCGCCGCTTCATGAATTTGTTCCTACAGAGAGCAAGGATATTGAAGCACTCGCTAAGAGCGTAGGCAAAACAGCGGCTGATATTAAAGCTATTATCACTTCACTCCACGAGTTTAACCCAATGATGGGTCATCGCGGATGCCGCCTTGCCGTAACTTACCCCGAAATAGCGGCTATGCAGACCAGAGCGGTTATTAAGGCAGCTATAGCTGTATCAAAACGCCGCCCCGACTTGAATATCGTTCCCGAAATTATGATTCCGCTTGTAGGCGAGGTTAAAGAGCTTCTATTTGTTAAGAAAACTGTTGTTGAAGCCGCTGACAAAGTAATTGCCGATGCGGGCGTTAACCTCAAATACATGGTAGGAACTATGATTGAGATTCCCAGAGCCGCTCTTACGGCTGACGCTGTTGCGAAAGAAGCTGACTTCTTCTCATTCGGAACAAATGACTTAACCCAAATGACCTTCGGCTTCTCACGCGATGACGCGGGCAAATTCTTAGATGCTTACTACAAAGAGCAAATCTATGAATCCGACCCGTTTGCGCGCCTTGACCAAACAGGCGTAGGCAAGCTTGTTAAGATGGCTGTAGAACTGGGCAGACAAGGCAACCCGAACCTCAAACTCGGAATATGCGGCGAACACGGCGGCGACCCATCGTCCGTAGCATTCTGCCATAATGTAGGGCTTGATTATGTTTCATGCTCACCTTTCAGAGTACCGATTGCAAGGCTTGCGGCGGCGCAGGCGGCAATTATGGGCGCGGGCAGTTTTGGGTAATCAACAATTAATAATTAACAGTTAACAATGAACAATTATAATTAACTAATTAATAATTTAATTGTTAACCTTAAATTAAAGCTGAACGGCGGTAATTTTATTTACCGCCGTTCAGCTTTTTAATTGTTGTATGCCGACATATTTCGACATGTATTTTTTTTAAAAAGTAGTAAAATATATATGTAGATAAATACAGTATAAATCATTTTTAATCGACAATAATAAATAAAACAATGCTGTCAACCTATGATAGTTTAAAATATTTATTCAAAAAAAAGGATGCGGACGAATGAGGAAGTATATCAAAGCGGGGGCAATTTTAATAAATGCTCTGATTATAGGGCTGCTGCTGCTAATCCTTTATTATAATCATACCCTTCCTAACAATTATTATGTCACCGCCGGCTCGGAGCTACGCTTAACCGGCGTTTTTGAAGCCGTTCGATGTGTAGGGGACGTTTCCGCGGCAAAGCAAGCGGCGGCTTATTCAAGCTCCGCCGACGGCATATCATCGCATAAGGCAGAGCTTAGGTTGTTGGGCATTATTCCCATAAAAACCATAAACATACGCGAGGTAAAAGAACCCGTTTTAATCCCCTGCGGCGAACCCTTCGGAATTAAACTGCTTACAGACGGGGTAGTGGTCGTTGAGGTAAGCGGATTTTATTCGGACGGCGGCTTCGTCTCCCCTGCGGCTACGGCGGGGATAAGGGTAGGCGATATAATCAAATACGCGGGCGGGCAGCGGGTATCCTCAAACGAGGAAATTGAAGCTATCATGTCCCAAAGCGGAGGACAAGCCGTCTCCGTTAATCTGGAGCGCGAGGAAAAAGCCTTTGAAGCGACTGTTTACCCCGCCCTTTGCAAGCCGGACGACAGCTACCGCGCCGGCATGTGGGTTCGCGACAGTTCCGCCGGAATCGGCACAATTACGTTTTACAACCCCAATACAGGTATGTTCGCCGGGCTGGGGCATCCCGTCTGCGATGTTGATACGGGAAAAATTATGCCGCTCCGCTCGGGTGAGGTGATTAAAGTTATGATAAACGGGGTAAAAAAAGGAAAATCCGGCGCGCCGGGTGAGCTTGCAGGTATGTTCATTTCGGATAACCCCATCGGAATACTGGGGCGCAACAGCAAAGGCGGTCTGTTCGGGCATATGAACAACGGCTTCAACCCGTCCAATCAAGGCTTGCCTTTAGGGATGAGGCAAGAGATTGAAACGGGCGAAGCGTATATATATTCAACCGTCAAGGGTACAGCCCCGTCTATGTATAAAATCATAATAGAAAAAATTGATTTCAGTGACTCGGATAACGGCAAAAATATGATTATCCGCGTAATAGATGAGGAGCTTTTAGCAATTTCCGGCGGTATCGTTCAAGGCATGAGCGGAAGCCCCATCGTGCAGAACGGAAAGCTGGTCGGCGCGGTTACGCACGTTTTTATCAACAATCCCGCCAAGGGCTACGCTATTTTCGCCGATTATATGTACGATGAATCGCTTAAAGCCCAAGCTGATTTGTTTGCACTTGATGATGCGGCATAGATTTTCGTAGGTTACCTATATTTATTCCGCAATCTATCAAGCTCCTGCCCGGCAGAATTAAAATCATAATCTTCAAGCAACCCAGCCAGTTCCTCAGCACCCGGCACAGCGCGCACCTCGTCAAGCAGGCTTATACATTCGGGGCTTATATTTTCAATCATAAGGGCAAGCCTTTCAAAAAGCTCCGATATTTGCTCGGATTTAAGCGGAGATGCCGCCGTGGCTTCAAGCTCGTCCGCAAACGGCTTCAGTTCCTCCAAAACAGAATTTAATTCCGCTTCAAGAGCATCCATTTTATCAGCCGGAATTGGCAATTTCTTAATTTTAAGCAAGTCCTCCGTCTCGGCGGCTATGCTTTGCAGGCTTGTTTTACCGATTAACCCCGCACTGCCCTTTAAAGTATGTACAATTCTGTGAGCCGATTCTATATCATCGGATTCCAAGGCTTCCTTAATTTCAACAAGCACGGCTTGGTTATTTTTAACAAAGCTCCGTCTCAGCTTATTTTGAAGCTCCTCATCGCCGCGCTCGTTTTCGCCCTCTTTCGAAGAACTTACGGGCGTTAGGTATTTCAGCAGGACACGCCAAAGTTCCTGAGAGGTAAAAGGCTTGCCGAGGCAGTCGGACATACCGTTTCGCCTGTATTTTTCCAATTCGCTTGCCATTATATTGGCAGTCGTTGCAATTACAGGGGTTTTAACGCCAAGGGAATTTATCTCCTGCGCGGCGGCAACTCCGTCCATGACCGGCATAAATATATCCATTAAAATCAAATCAAAAGGCTCTTCCCCCGCCTGCAACCGCTCCTTTACAATATCCGCGCCGATTTTACCGTTCTCAGCCTCAATTGCCCTAAGTCCTACGCGTGAGAGATGCTCGCAGATTACTTCCCTATTCATCGGGTTATCATCGCATATGAGAACCAAGCCGTTAAAGCGCGGCTTTTCAAGGGTGTTTAACAGGTTATTGTCGGGCTCATCGTACTGCTCATCAATGGTTTCAAACACGATTTCAAAACTAAACGTACTCCCGTTGCCCTGAGAGCTTTCAGCCTTCAACTTTCCGCCCATAAGCTCCACGATACTTTTGGTGATGGAAAGCCCCAGCCCTGTGCCGCCGTAGTTTCGCGTTGTGCTGGAATCGGCTTGGATAAACGGCTCGAAGATTTTATCAATCTGCTCCGGGCTCATGCCGATTCCTTGGTCCTTGACCTCAAAATATACGGTTGCTTTTCCGTTTTCGATGCTCCTTACAGCCGACGAAAGATGTATTGTTCCGAATTCCGTAAATTTTACCGCGTTTGAAAGAAGGTTCGTAAGAGCTTGATAAATCCTTACTTGGTCGCCGATTAGCCTTTTTCCGTTTAACGATTCCGCATAGAGCATTAATTCAAGCTTCTTATCCCTAATGTCCGGCATAATCGCCGACTGGCAGCGTGAAAAAACGTCCTGTAATTTAAAGGCGGCATGTTCCAGCTCCATTTTGCCGGATTCTACCTTTGAAATATCCAGTATATCGTTAATAATGTTCAAAAGCCATCTTGTGCTATCCTTAATTTTACTTAAATATTCCTTGACCTGCGATAAGGCATCGTTATCCAAAGCAAGCTCGGCAAAGCCCATTATGCTGTTAATAGGCGTTCTGATTTCGTGGCTCATCACCGCCAGAAATTCGGACTTGGCGCGGTTCGCGCTTTCAGCCTCCGTCATTGACTTATGCAGGGGCTTTAAAAGCTTTGAGATAAAAATATTGAATATTATGAATATTACAAACATTATAAAAAGCATCACAACAAAAAGCACGGTCAGCGAGGTTGCGTAATCCTCGGGGCTGTCGGGCATTACCGCTACGGAATACCACCCCAGAAGGGGGATTGTTCCCAAGGCGATTCTTCCGAGCGGGGTGTCTAAAGTCTGCGTTTCACCTGCATTTATGCTTTTTGCTAACTTAACAATACCTCTGCCTGCGCCCAGTTGCTCCTCTATATTTACCTTCCCCGCTACAAGGGAAATATCGCGCGCGCCGGTAATTTCGCCCGCCGCGTTGAAAAAGAATACATCCAGTCTGCCGTCGTAATCCTTATTGACCATGCTAAGGTAGGTTGAAATATCTATCCCCGTTCCAACCATACCGACAGGCTCGCGCTCGCTCCCGAAAACGGGGGCGTTAATCCATAGATTCGTCACGCTCAAATCGGGGTTATAATTAATATTAAAATTATATGTTTCCGTATCATAAAGCGTCATTTCATACCAATAATTATCGGGGCTTTTCGTATTAAGCTTATACGGCTCTCTATCCGTGTAATAGAACATCTTATCCGTATCGTTTATCCAAAAGGCGATGTTGGAGGCGAAGGCATTGCTGTAAGCATCAAGCTCCGATACGGCAATGCTCCCCAGTTCGCTGTCATGAGGTGAGGCAAAGTACCGCGATATTAGCGGAGAATCCGCCATTTTAAGCGCGATTACAATCTCATTGTTAACAGAGGTTTCCAGCTTAATCCGTTCCATCTCCAATAGCTGAGATAATGTATTCCCCTTATTCGTCCTGATAATCTGCCTCATGGATAATACAAAGGCAGTAATTCCCAGTGCAAGAATAATCAGAAAAAATACAGCAGAAAAGGTTATAAACCTGCTCATCAAGGGAAGCTTATTACCTTGCATGGAACGAGGTTTAAGCTTAATATCCATAAATATAACCCCCCTTTTTTTCAATTAACAATTAATAATTAACAATTAACAATTGTCAATTATCAATTGTTTTTTAAGTTCTTTAAGAGCGGAGGCGGCTAATTTAAAGTTGTAATTTTCTATGTGTCCGGCAAGCTCTTCGGATTTGGGTATGGCGCGAATTTCATCAAGAAAGCCTGCACAGCCGGGGTTTAGGTTTGCAAGCATAGGCTCAAGCTTTTCAAGCAATGCAAGTGCCTGCTCCCCGTCTAAGGTAAGTACCTGCTCCGCCGACTCCTCCAGTAGCGGCTTTAGCTCCTCAATCGCAGTATTAAGCTCGGCTTCAAGCTGATTGAGCTTATCTTTCAGCACTGAATCCTTCTCATTTCTAAGCAGGATTTCAACCTCCTCGGCGGCATTTTTAAGCTCCGTTTTGCCTATCATCCCCGCACTGCCCTTTAAGGTATGGGCAAGCCTGTGGGCGCGCTTTATATCTCCGGCGGCAATCGCCTCGGTGATTTCGGTATGTACGGTCTGATTATTCTTAACGAAATTGATTTTCAGCTTTTTGAGCAATTCGCCGTCTCCGATATACTCATATATCGGGTCACTGCTTACGGGGGTAAGATATTTCAGCAGGACACGCCAAAGCTCCCGCGAGGTAAAGGGTTTTCCCAAGCAGTCTAACATTCCGTGCTTTTTGTATTTTTCCAATTCACTGACCATTACGTTAGCGGTCATCGCGACAATGGGAGAGCCGGAATTAAGCTCCGCTATTTTAACGGCGGCTTCAAGCCCGTCCATAACCGGCATAAACATATCCATGAAAATCAAATCAAAGGGCTCTTCTCCGCTTTCCATGCGCTCACGAACGATGTCAACCCCTATCTTCCCATTCTCCGCCGTAACCGCGTCCAGCCCCACGCGCGCCAAATGCTCGCAGATTACCTCGCGGTTCATTTGGTTATCATCGCAAATCAAGGTTATTCCCTCAAAGTTAGGCTTTTCAAGCGTGTCAAAGATTGCGTCCTCAACCGCACTGTCCTGCGCGTCTATCGTGCCGAATAAAATTTCAAAGCTGAATGTACTGCCCTCGCCCGGCGCGCTATCCACCTTAAAAGCCCCATCCATAAGCTCCACTATATTTTTTACAATGGCAAGCCCCAGCCCCGTGCCTCCGTAGTTACGGGTCGTGCTTGAATCAGCCTGCGTAAACGGGTCAAAAATTTTGCTGACCTGCTCGGAGCTCATACCAATCCCGGAATCCTTAACCTCAAAATAAACAAGCGCGGTGCTTTCATCCTGCCGCTTAACCGTTGATGAAAAAGAAATTGTCCCCGAATCGGTAAACTTAACCGCGTTAGATAAAAGATTTACAAGAACCTGATAAAGCCTTACCGGGTCGCCCAACAGCTTTTTGTCCTTCAATGCCTCGGCGTAAATTTTAAGTTCAAGCCCCTTATCCTTTGAAGCCGGAAGAATCACCGATTGACAGCGCGAGAAAACGCTGTGCAAATCAAAGGGTATATTCTCCAGTTCCATTTTGCCGGATTCTATCTTTGAAATATCCAAAATATCGTTGACAATCCGCAACAGCCACTTTGTACTGTCGGTAATTTTCTTCAAATAATCCTTGACCTGCGGGCTTATCGCGCTATCCATCGCAAGCTCCGCAAAGCCCATGATGCTGTTCATAGGCGTGCGTATTTCATGGCTCATTACGGCTAGGAATTCGGATTTTGCGCGGCTGGCAAACTCAGCGATTTCCAGTTGTTTCCTATCGGTTACATCGCACATGTAGCCCTCTGTCAAATCCGGCTCGCCGTCCACCCCCTCAACAACTACGCCGCGCTCCCATATCCATTTAATTGAGCCATCGGGAAGCACCAGCCGATAATTTTGCTCATAGGGGACACCCTTGGCAGCGGCTTCATCCGCCCGCCTTTCGATTTCATCCAAATCATCGGGATGAACCATTGCCATAAATTTGTTCTTTCCGCCGATAAGCTCCTCGGGCGCATAGCCTACAAGCCCCTTACTCCCCTCGCTGACATAGCGAATCGTGTATTCCGGAAAATTATTGCAGGTTTGGAAAACCATTCCGGGTAAATTCCCCATAATGGTTTCCATCCTTGATTCCATCAGCCTTTGCTTGATTTCGGCTTCCTCTAATTTTCTCCGCTCGGTAATGTCGGCATGATAACCCTCGATAAGTCTGGGCGTTCCGTCCGGGTTTTTCTCAATCACGCGGCTTCGTTCCCAAATCCATTTTTCCTCTCCGTCCCTCGTTGTAATCCTGTAAGCTGTTTCAAAGGGCAAGCCCTTTAGAAGCGTTTTATCAATCAGTTTTTCTATATGGTCGCTGTCGTCCGGGTGCATCATGCTCAACATTTTAATAGCACTTTGACCAATCAGCTCCTCCTTAGAGTATCCCGTAAGCTCCTTACAGCCATCGCTGACAAAGGTGTATGTATAATCGGGGCGGTTATGCAGGTGCTGAAAAACCATTCCGGGCAGGTTCTTTAAAATAGCCTCTACCCTTTCATTTGAACGGACTGCCGCTTCCTCGGCTTTTTTCCTTTCGGTTACATCAAGCGTTATACACAAAAGCCCCGCTGTTTTACCGTCCTGTATCAACGGCGTTTTGATGATACAATATGCCCGCTTCGTTTTATCGGGGTGTTCGAGCCATTCCTCCTTAATTATGGTTTCGTTACCTTTCATTACCTTTTCGTTATCACTTATGAAGCTATCTATCATGCCCTCCGCGCGCATCTCGGTTTTATAATAGCTTCTGCCTATTACATCCGTTCTGTCAGCCTGCAAGGTTTCTAAAAACTTACTGTTACAGCTTGTATATACATCGTTAAGGTCTTTTGTAAACAGCACAGCCGGAATCGAATTATATATAGCGTCCAGCATAGCCGCCTGCTTTGCTATGACGTTTTTTTCGCGGGCGTTTATAACGCGGAATATGACCAGCATGATAATAACAACCAAAAACAAAACGACTGCGCCCGTTAACAAAGGGTTAGCCCCCGCGCGTTCAACGCCAACCTCCGAGCACCCCGAAAATATACACGGCAGTAACGCCGCAAAAATGAATGAGCATATCATTTTACTTGTCTTTTTCATTCGTTTAATACCCCTTACTATAACTCTCATCACATACTTACCTCTAAACCTTATACAATATAAGTATACAATATTTTAAAAAATATTGCAAGTGCATAAACACAAAAAAACTAATTTGTAATATTTTAAAAAGCTATAGACAAATAAAAAAAAATATGGTATAATATCAATGAACTACTTAGAAAGGAATGATAAATGTGAGATTACTAGGCGCGGCTTTTTTAATGTTTATTTCGGCAGCTGCGGGCGCGGCAGCGGCAGTTTACGCCATAAGGAAGCAAGAGGAGCTGGAGCAGTATGATTATGACTTCGATGAGGATGATATTTTCTTCGACGAAGACCTCGATGAAATCTGCACCTGCGGCTGTATGGATGAAAAGCCCTCGGAAAGCGAAGCCGCTTCCCCTAATAAGCCTCCCGTAGAGGAAGCTTCATTTGAGGAATAAAATCGTGTAACCATAAAAAAACAGCAGGCTGTTTTAGCAAGCTGTTTTTTTTATTATATACTATTTTATTCCTCATTGACGAAGATTAATCTTCGTCAAAATTCCCCGGAATATGTAGCTGCTTAACGGGAATTCTCTTTAGAGGCGAATAGACATACTTAGGGCAAGAAAAATCGCCGCTTACAAGACCGCGCTTTTCGCACAGCACCTTATTACCGTCCTTTGCCCTTACACCGAAATGACAATATTCGCACTGGGGGGGAATGTCGTTCCCAAAAAACTTTTTCTTTGGTGGCATTATTCACGACCATCCTTTCTATTTGATAACAGCATGACTGTCATTATCAATAAAAATACAGCAGGCAACGGCGATACATAACGGCTTCCCGCCGAGACGCCGGATGCAGTATTAAGCGTCTGAACCGCTTCTTGCTTCAATACTATGTTCATTACTATTTTACTACATAAGTATGAACTCAATATTGACGCAAAACGGCTAAAATAAAAATTTTTCATAGACAAGGATTTATGCAAAAAGCTCTTTATCTGGGTAATCACACAAATTCCCCCAAAAGAAAGCAAAGAGGCGGCAATCGGCAAAAGCTTCAGATTACCCGCCGTCAATTCCTTTATATTGCTTATCTCTATCATTGACTTAGCAATCGCTCGGCTGTCCGCCGATAAAAAGGAAAATACCCCCAACCCCTCCAAGATTGCCGTAACGGAGGAAAAAAATACTATCATCGCGCATATCGCAAACACGCTCCGAGCACCTAATATTACAGACGATGTAAAAACGGAGAACATATCCTCTGAGCCGATTTCCTCCTTTAAAGCGGCATTATCCAATTTTCTTTTATGCGGTACTTTTCTGCCCAGCCCCAAAGCAAACCCTATTATAATATTGGAGAGGAATATGCTGAAAAAAATAATAAGCCCATAAATAATCCCGCCGAATAAATTCGCCCCCGCAACGCCGCATATAAACGCGGGACCGCCCAAATAGCAATAGCAGAGCATATCCTCGGCTGTTTTTTTATCAATGCTCTTTTTACGGTAAAGCTTATCGAGCAGCTTCGCTCCTATAGGATAGCCCGCTACCGAGCTAAGTAAAAATACAGGGAAAAGCTCCGGCTCAATTCGGAAAACATACCGCGAAAAGCCCGCAAATGGTCGGCGCAGAGCTTTATAAAGCCCCGATGAAATCAAAAATTCGCACAGCACCATAAACGCAAACAACGCCGGAATCACCGTTGTAAGGCATAGGGCTACCGCGTTTCTTACGCTATCCCCCACTATTTCGGTAAACATTATCAGCAATACGGAGTATGTAACGGCTGCGATGGTAATTATTGCGGCTTTTGTGCTTTTCATATAATCCGATTCCCCTCAATAAATCTCTGCAATAATAAGTATATGTCTGTCCGATTATTAATATAATTATTTTAAAGATAAAACAGACGAAACGGAGAAGGCTTATGTATAAAGAAACGCGGGGCGATTATCGGCGCGTGTTATCAAAATTTATAAAAAAAAAGCTATACCTGAACACCCACATGAATCTGACCGACAATACATTTCTTGAAATAGAAAATGTAAAGCGGATAACGGATTATAACGATGTCTGCATACAGCTTCAGACCTCTACGCTCAGCTTAAGAATCTGGGGCAGTAATTTACAAATTTCCGATTATAATACAGATGGAATTGTTGTCAGAGGAGCATTTTCATCGATTGAGTTTTTTCCCATTTGAAACTGTAAATTATCTAAAGGAGAGCAAATATGTTTGATAATTTAAGGGGCGTTATTACGTTCAGCATTTTTACGGCTGAGCCCGATAAGCTTATTAACGAACTTAAAGAGAGCTCATTAGCGGTTCGTAATATGACTGTTAACAAAAGCGAGGTCAGAGGGCAGATTTATCGTAACGGCTTTGAGGAACTAAAGGAAATAGCGCGGTTAAACGGCGGGCAGGCGGTTGCCTTGAATAAAAAGGGGCTGATTTTTACCGTAAAAAGATATGAGCGGCGATACGGCATCGCGGCAGGAGCGGCTCTTTCCTTGGGGCTGATTTTTTTCCTTTCCAATATCGTTTTGACTATTGAGGTTTACGGAAACGACACCCTTTCCGAAAATCAGATTATATCTCTTCTGTCCGATTACAATTTAAAGATAGGGAGCTTTATCCCGGGCTTAAATATGCGTGAAATAGAGCGCGAGGTTTTGGTTGCGACGGATGAGCTTGCATGGGTCGGAATCCGCAATACGGGGTGTAGGGTTAGCGTTGAGGTCAGCGAAATCGGTGATTACCCCGAGATGTCGCAGTCACATTCCCCGCGCAATATAATCTCCGCAAGGGACGCGCAAATCGTAGATGTTCGCAACCTGCACGCGGGAATGTTGACCCATATGCTGGGGGACGGCGTAAAAAAAGGCGAGGTTATTATAAGCGGGGTTATTGAAACCACCTACGGCGAATCATATTTTGTACATGCTACGGGCGATGTAATCGGCAGGTATTCCGAAAAAACAGTGTTCACTCAAAGCTATGAGGATGAAAGCATAGCGTATCTTGAAAAAGCTTACAGGAAATCCTTTTATTTTTTCGGCGCGAAAATCCCGCTTTACGTGTTCCGCGTTCAAGGTGATTACGAATATGATGAAAGCCTCTCTCTTTTCAGTGTTTTTAACTTGAAAATACCTGCGGGTATTGTTTATTCGGAATATAAGCTCTACGAAATAGAGTCAAAAAAATACACCCCCGATGAGGCAAGGGAGCTTTTAGCCGAAAAAGTACGTACTTACGAAAAAAATTTTCTCGATGGGGAGGATTTGTTAATCGTTGATAAAGAAATACATATCTCTGAAAATCAAAGCGATGTCACCGCTGTTGTAAAATATACGCTGGAGGGGAATATCAGCGTTCCGCAGGGGATAATGGCGAAGAGGTATTGACAATATCGGTTAACAGTTAACGCGGTAGCCAAATTCATGACCTAATTATTACAATTCAGCACAATCATTGACACCCCCGCCAAAATATGCTATAATAAACAAATACAAAACAAAACCAAGGAGCGTTAAAAATGGTAACTGAAACATTCCTCATATCAGTAAAAAACGACATCGGATTTAGGCTTTTCTTCGCTGACGAACGGAACATTGAGTTTTTACAAGGGTTGTTAAAATCAATTCTGAAACTGGACGAGGGCGAATATGAGGTCATCGAAATCCTCGACCCGCACTTGCTCCGCGAATTTCACGGGGATAAACTAGGCATTGTCGATGTAAAGGTAAAAACTAAAACAGGGAAAATTATCCATATAGAAATCCAACTCAGAGTCCGCCCCGGCATGGAGGAGCGTATTATTTATTATGATGCTAAGCTAATCACAGAGCAAATCGGAAGCAGTGATAAATATAAAGACCTAAAACGAGTAATCAGCATTATAATCACCGAAGAAACCCTAATAAAAGCAAGCCCGCTTTACCATCATCGTTTCACCTTTTTCGACCCGAACGCAAACATCGAGCTATCCGACCTAATCGAAATCCACACTCTGGAACTGAACAAACTGCCGGATAATTTTGACGGCACGGAATTATGCGACTGGGCGAAATTTATCGCCGCAGGGAGCGAGGAGGAATTGGAAATGGTAGCAAACAGGAATACGCAAATTAGTAAGGCTGTAGTCAAGCTCCGCGAACTGTCGGCAGACGAAAAAGCGCGTGATATGTATGAACGCCAAGAAAAAGCAAGGCGGGACCATGAGTGGGCTATGGATTATGCTCGGGAAGTGGGTATTGAGGAGGGTAGGCAGGAAGGTCGGCAGGAGGGTATCAGGGAGGGTATCAAAGAGGGTATCAAGGAGGGTACGCAAAAACGCGAGCAGGAGCTTATTGAAAGCATGAAATTATCCGGCATGTCGGAAGCCGAAATTGATAGAATCCTTAACTTTAAACGCAAACATTGAACTAACCGACTTAATTGTAATTCATAATTTAACCGCTCATGTCATGCGGTTGTCTCCCTTTTGTGCAAACTACACAACCCCATATATATATAATGCCGATTTTATGTTATGATTAAAATAGAAAAAACCTGCGTTCATAAGCGAACACAGGTTTTTAAAATTGGCTATTCCTCCATCTGTTTCCCCAAAAACTGCGCCGCCGCCTGAATCAGATTTTGCTGAACTTCATTTGCGACTGCATCGTTATTGTTAGCCAGAAACGCAACCGCGCCCGTAACATCTCCCGACGAAAGAATCGGCGAACAGGCTATAGCGGGTCGGTCAATGCCCTCTACGGGGTAAACCTTAGCATCTGAGGAAGATGTTTTGAGGTAGTTTTTGCGGTTATCGAGATATTCCTCCAGTGCTTGTGAAATACGCCTTTCGCTGAACTCCTTCTTCTGCACCCCCGCAACGGCGACTACATGGTCGCGGTCAAAGACAACCGTGGGGCAGTTGGCAAGCTTAGTCATAACCTCGGCAACCTGCGCCGCCGAGCCTGCAAGCTCATTGATTGCGGAGTATTTTTTAAAAATTACCTCGCCATCGTTGCTTGTGTATATTTCTAAGGGGTCGCCCTCATTGATAACATTGGAAGATAGATTTTGTTTAGGAATATCAGGGTTTGGGGAGAGGATATGTTGTACATAAATTATTTCAACCCACACGCCCCACATAGGGGGCGACGTTGAGGCGTTGGAATATCCGAGTTTGTTATGTTATTTCAATCCACGCCCCCCGCATAGGGGGCGACTTTGCGGAGAGAATGAGCCTTATTCATAATTTGGATTTCAATCCACGCCCCCCGCATAGGGGGCGACTGTTAATTTCGGGCACACTTTCATCTCACAGGCGATTTCAATCCACGCCCCCCGCATAGGGGGCGACATAAGTGATAACCGTTTCGCCTCTATCCAAGAAATTTCAATCCACGCCCCCCGCATAGGGGGCGACCTATGTTGGTTGACGAATTGAGAGCGTGGGGCATTTCAATCCACGCCCCCCGCATAGGGGGCGACTTTTACTGGTGTATAACTGTTGCTCTGTGTTGTTTATTTCAATCCACGCCCCCCGCATAGGGGGCGACCCAAGACAAAATTGCGTGTGCGGGTTTACGAGGGAGCATTTCAATCCACGCCCCCCGCATAGGGGGCGACATTAAAGAGTTTGCGAGAGGGGGAAGCTTCGTTTTATTTCAATCCACGCCCCCCGCATAGGGGGCGACAAAAGCGGGTGATGATATGCAAATTGTAATAACTATTTCAATCCACGCCCCCCGCATAGGGGGCGACCTCTGCAAAAAGGATTAAAGGAACACGGACTTGTTATTTCAATCCACGCCCCCCGCATAGGGGGCGACACAAGCCAAAACGCAAGCTGAAAAGGCACTACTCATTTCAATCCACGCCCCCCGCATAGGGGGCGACGAGAGGGGCGACATATTATGGCAAAGTATGGTATATTTCAATCCACGCCCCCCGCATAGGGGGCGACGGGCTCGATATAGGTACGGGGTAGGTTTTGAACTTATTTCAATCCACGCCCCCCGCATAGGGGGCGACATAAAGCTGTTGAAAATCAACGGCTTTTATTTTATTTCAATCCACGCCCCCCGCATAGGGGGCGACATTAGCCCGTCAAATACGGCAACGGTTGTGTTTCATTTCAATCCACGCCCCCCGCATAGGGGGCGACTACAAAATGTTACAAAAATTTATTAAAATTACAGTATAAATTTGTCAAAAGTTATAAATTCACAGCAATTCTTTAATAAATAATCGGATTATTTTGCAAAAATAATTTGTTTTCGGCAAATTATTTGGTGCGAATACTCAGGTGTTTTTATGTTTGCTAATGATTCGCACTCGTTATGCAATAAATTCTGTTTATATTATTAGCGGCTCTGTTACATCGAATGAGGCTTTTGCTCCGTAGTGTTCAACATTGTTTTTGTAATTATTTCCAAGTGAGTAAAATCTAAGGCTATCCTCATTCTTATCCATAATTTTGAGCAATGTTGCCTTAACCTTAACAAGCAATGCGGCATCGAGGTTACATTCAAATACGGAGTTTTGAACTCGTTGACCGTAATTTACGCAGGTTTTGGCTATTTGCCGCAGACGTTTACGCCCTGCGGCAGTTTCCGTGCTAACATCGTATGTGATTAACACAAGCAAACAAATGCACCTCATTTCCATAAAAACGGCGGATATTCGTCAAGGTCGCCCCGCAAAAATCTTGCAAGCAGTAAGGCTTGAACATAAGTCGCCAATCCCCATTCTATCTTTTCCTGCAAAAACGGGTGCGTTATTTGTTCCTGTTTCCGCTTTTGCCAAGCATTTAAAAATATTCGCCTTGCTTCATCTTTTATAAGGACAGAGCCGTTTTCCTTTGTTTGAAAGCCTTTTGAGTCTATTTGCCGCTTGTTAATCAGCGACAATACAAATCTGTCGGCAATAACCGCTCGAAATTCCTCCATTAAATCGAGAGCTAAAGATTTCCTCCCGGGTCTGTCACGGTGGAGAAACCCCACAAATGGGTCAAGCCCTACCGAGCGAACCGCCGCCGCAACATCGTTGGCTAAAAGGGAGTACGCAAAAGACAGCAATGAATTCACATTGTCAAGCGGCGGGCGGCGGCTTCGTGTTTTAAAGAAGAAATCCTCTTTAGACTGCAAAATCAACTCATCAAATACGGAGAAATATCTTGTCGCCGCTTCACCCTCAATGCCTCGTATCGTTTCCAAGTTGCTTGCTTTCCGTAATGGTTTTACGGCATTTGCAATGCCGAGTGCCGCTGATTTAATTCGCTCGGAATCAACTCTCATCTCATGGTCACGTAACGCTCGTTCGAGAATCCAACGGCTGTTATGAAGCTTTGCGGTTATTATATTTTTTGCGATTGCCGTGCTTTGGGTTAAATCATCTGCCATTCTGTACTGCGTTCTGCGAAGAACGACATTCCCCTTTTCTATCCCCGATACATCCGCCAAAAACCGCCCGTTTACTGTAAAAAATGACAACGCAATATTTCGGTCGGCACACGCTCCCATCAAAGCGGGAGAAGCCCCCGTGTAACCGAAAGTGATAATTCCCTCTAAGTTATGAAGCGGAACACGGAGCAAGGTTTCTTTATCTCGTAATACAACGACGTTTTCGCCGTCCAACGAAAGGTAAGCATCGGGCGTTGTTACATAAAGAGTATTCAGAAGTTTTCTCAGAAAACACCCTCCTCTCGTAATGCGTGAGCAATATAATTTGCAACATTTTTAGTGTCCGTTACCTTAGGCAGGCATAACTCATACAGCGAACATTTCAAACAGTATTTTGATGATTTTACTTTCGGAGTATATCGGCGATTATAGTAATCGTGCATTTCGCAAACCATTTTTCGGGCTTTTTCACGCATTTCATCGGTTATATCAACATATTCCCGCCGCTTTGTTTCTCCGTAGTAAATACAACTTTTCTCAATTTTGCCGCAGTTCAGCATTTCTTCAAGACACATAGCTTGAAGAGTAAGCTGAAACCTGTCGCAATCATTGATTTTCGATTTACCTCGCTTATACTCTACTATCAGCGGAAACCACTTACCCGAACGTCCATGCAAACTAACTCCGCAAACATCATCTTGATGAAACTCAATAATATCGCATTGTCCCGAAACACCGAGTTCACTTGAATGAATCGGCATTTCTCGTGTTATAATCACATCTCCCCGCTTTTCGGCAAAAAACGGATCATGTGCTTTCTCGTGGATTACCCGCCCTTCGGCTGTCAGGACATTTTCCGCCCACAATTGCTCAATATGTATTAACGCCCATTGTCGGCGGCAAAATGCAAAGTGTTGTATTCCCGATAGCTGCAAAAAATCATCTTCTGTATACATACTTATTCACCATCGATTTCTTCCGTCTTAATTCCAATATCGTCAAGCGTATAAGTTCCGTCTGCATTGACATGAAGACTGCGGTGAACCTTTGCAGACGAGAGAGTTTTTTCTGTATGTGTCCACCAAATTAGTTTTATAACTTCCATGCTCCCTGCAGGTCGAGCGGCAGATTCGTCATTCTCGAACATTTTAAGCATTGCCTCTTTCAGCGTTTTGGCATCATCATCGGAGAACCCGGTCTTTTCGGAAAGCTGTTTGTTTATGCTACCGTATATAACGTAAATGCCTTTATCAACCCTGTGCTTATCTCCCATTGTATCCGACCCTTTAATTTCACCTCCTATATCGCCGGATGTACTTTTGGTTATTTTCAGATGAGTTATATCAATAGGTTCTTTTGAAAATGCACTCTGTATAGAAACCGGTCCGCGAACCGGAATAGATACGGATACTTGGTTTGGGCTTTTCCCGTCTTTCCAAGCAAGAACTGCACCAAAAGCTCGAACATCAAACCATTTTTCACAAGCAATTTTTGCTTTTTCGCTTGTCTTATCATCTTTGTTTGGTTTCCCCATTTCAGCTTCATAGCGTGTTTTTATGTCAGGATATTCATCTTTTTTATAATCGTCAGACTGAATGAGAATACTCTCTCCCATATCAAGAAGCCTGTTTCTGATTTTGCGTTTTAGGCATACGTCCGTCATTTCTCCATAACCATCGTAGTCTGTTCGGGGTCTGTTGCCGTTTAGCGGGTCGCCGTTGGGGTTAGCATTTCTTACCCCGATTATAATTGCGAAGTCAATTTTCTTAGTCAGCATCTTCTTGTTCATTTCCTTGTTCCTCCTTGATTCTTTTTTTGTTTTCCTCATATTCTTTATCCTTATCCGCATAATACTTGCGTTGTAAAGAATAACCAAATAGATATTTTACGGTTAATGGTTTGTCATACTCTTTGTCAGAAATATTGGGGTCAAACAGTAACTCTGTGATACTGTCTATTTCTTGCTGATACCATTCACGACCGCCGCTTTTCAAACTTACGAGAGCATAGTTTATCTTCTCTCGAATAATTCCCCAGGTGCGATAAGGATTATTTTTAAAAGCGGACATATACCTTATTGCATTTGTGGGACGGTCGTCTTTTTTCTTTTGCAAGTGCTTCCTTTCAATAGTATCAGCAACCGCAAGTAACCTCCCGAAAAGATAATCCTTATCCTTATTATTTCTGTCTAATCCCAATGCAAAAACCTCCTCTTTATAATAATATTTACGCCCCATAGCACAAACAACGCCGATATGATTCTCCCAATCGTCTTTATCACTCTCCCATTTTTTAATAAATGAAAACGGATTTGAAACCCTGTTTACTGCGGCGTTTAGCCAAGACTTGTCAAATTTCTCACTGTTTAAAATAAAACTCAAAATTCGCTCTCTCGCCTGTTTTTTGATTTTGTAATAGCTCTTTGCTTCACCCGGTGGTTTTTCACCGTATACCGCCGCAATAATCTTATCTGTACTCGGCGCGGAAATATGATAAATTGGGTTCCCGTTTTTATCATATATAAATTTTCCTTTCTTGCCCCTACTTCTAAAATTCCAACAACAAGTTTCATGCCAGTTTATAATGCGTTCGATGTATTCGTTTTCGTCTAAATCACAGTAAAAAGTAATGGCAAGAGGGGCATCCCCCTCACTATCTGTTGCTAGTACAACAATTTTTCTGTCGGTTTGCGATTTTTTTACAGAACCGCATCCATTGAGCAACTCTCGAAGTTTATGGGCATAATCCCTATTTAATACCCCCTTTGTCTCAATAAGCTTGTCGCTATCTGTTTGCGGCTCCTCATTTCCAAAAAATTCACACGAATCTTTTTGAAAACTAATCGCTTCCTCGCCATTATCAATTGCCCACGCTACTATTGCTTGTGAACCACATTTAGATAAGTTTTGTGCCGATATTAAATACTTCAACATAGACATTGCGGCATGACTTGATTCCTTGCCAATTATGCGAGATTCAGTGGGATTATTCGCAATTGGAAAAAATCGCCCCGAGTAGACAAAATTAGGGTCTTCTTTGTCAGACGGAAAGCAAATGAGCTTGCTATTTCCTGATATTTTTTGACTATACTTAGAGATAGTTTTCACTTCTCCGGTTGCATAGCAAAGCCCCTTATTCTTATCCTCGCCCTCGTTTTCTTTACAGTATTTTATCCAAGCATCAACAATGGTTTCATCTTTCCATAAATCCGATTCCAAGCCCAACCACACCGAAAACATAACAAAGGTTTTGGGTGATAAATTTTTAAACTTATATCCTTCCAAATCGTCCAAAATAGTCTTCTTTGAAAGATACTGATATACAATTTTTACTTTATCATGAAAGTTACACCATTTTCTTAATTGTTCCATATAGGCATCGTAGTATTTGTCATAATAAGCCAGATATTTCATTTGTTCGTGTAAGGGATATGGTGCAGAAGTTGAAGATGTGCGTGCTTCGGCTTCCGGAGTATACGGAATGATAACTGAACCGGAAAATGGCTCTGCGTGTTTTAAATTGCCGCTTTTATCAAGCGTTATGCGTATACCATTACTATCTTTTGATTTTCCTATATTTTTAAACAAAAAATATGGTGGCGGCAGTATGTTTTCATTATCATTAATCCCCCAAATATTTTCACAATTATAGTAAGTCTCAGCCAAATTACCAAACCAACTCAATCAAAATCACCATCCCTTTCAGCTTGCTCTACAGTTTTGAAATTATCGCCCTCAACGAATCTCTTAAAATCATATTTGTCACCGTATTCTCTGACAGTACGGTACATAGGGTCAACAAATTCAATAATGCCGTTGTTCATTGACTGCTTGCAAAGTCTGACACCAAGTTCTTTTTTGCCTGTTTCATCAGGATAATCAAAGCTGTGAAACATAACTCCGAAATCAATAACGCCGTAATCATTGTAAGGGCTTGAATCTTCACCAAATATGCAGGGTTCGACATAGCCTTGACACTCTCTTGTGCCGAGGAAAATATCTCGCCGCCCGCCCTGTTCTACACAGCGTTTGGCAATATTATGATGTTTATGCTCGTTGCGGTCATTTAATAAATCCGGGCGTTGCTCGTTCCACTCGAAATGTGCCGTTACTTGATACTCAACATCTTTGAGATAAGTGTAATAAGCAAGGTCGTTTCCTCCGTTCATTTTAATAGGGCGAACGCCCTTGCTTTCTGTCTGAATTTTTTTCATAACCCGAATTTTATCAACATACCAAATAAAAGTCGGCTTCCAATATATGCCTTCGCAAATCCCCTTTAACGCTTGATATGTAGGAGTTTGGTAGCTGAATTTTTCGCCGCCCGGTCGGGTAATCGGGTCGGAAAAAAGTGCGTATCTGCCGTAAACCTTAAATTCTATTGAGTTTCGCATATAATTCCCCTTTCACGCATTTAACAATTCGTGTTTTCCGTTAATATCTATCCCGAAATCACCACTATAAAAGCCCTTTGATAAAACCGTCAGTCCGTTATAGTTTATATTGTCAATTGCACCGTGTTTTTTAAATTTTTTAAGTTGTTCTTCATATAATGAAACGCTGTATTTACCAAGCTTTTTCAGTAACTGTCGCTTTTCTTTTAAGCAATCGGTTGAGTTATATTGGTTTAGTAACGCTTCGCTGTCACCATAAGGAACAATAACGTTAATCCGCCCTTTTTCAATCACATAAAACTCATCAGCGGCTGAACGCATTGCAAACGGCAACGCAATTTTTGTTTTATTCCCCCTGTTTTTATATGCACCAACGCCTTGTTTATTGCACGACAGCAAATCGTAAATTGAGCCGTTATTTACGGGGTAATCCATTTTATTTTTTATATCCGTCTGACCGTAATAATATTCATAATATTGCTCTATCGTTACGTTCTCTTCATCAAATAATCGCCTTGTAATATTTGCCCCCGCCTTTATATCGGGCAATCTGCTCAAATTTTCACCCTTGATATTTATCACATAAACGCTTTTAGCATCGTCATATTCACCATGACGGTTGCAACGCCCAGCCGCTTGAAAAATGCTGTCAAGCCCTGCAATGTCACGGATAACACATTCAAACGAAATATCAACTCCGGCTTCTATAAGCTGCGTAGATACGCAAATTACAGACTCTTTGTTTTTCAATCGTTGCCTTAACTTTGCGATTACATCATCTCGATGAGCAGAACACATATTTGTACTTAAATGCAAAACGGAGTTGATTTCTTTCAATTCCTCATAAACAGCTTTTGCGGCGGCTTTGGTGTTCACTATTACAAGAGTTGAATTGTTATGCTTGTCCAAGATAAATTCCGATAATTCGGGGTATGTATAGCCTGCTCCGCTAAGCGAATTAATAATGTTATAACGCTTTGGCGGTTCAATATAAGTGGTAAGCGATGGACTGTCCGAAAATAATATTTTCCTGAAAACTCTTTCAAATGGGGGTTGAGTGGCAGTGCAAAGTAAAATAGTGCTTTTGCAGATTTTATTAATAAAATTCATAGCCGAATTAAAAATATGAGTGCATTTGAGCGGGATGCTTTGTGCTTCATCAAATATAATCACGCTTTTAGCCATGTTATGAAGCTTTCTCAAATCGGAGCCTTTTGCCGAAAATATGCTTTCCAAAAGTTGAACTTGCGTAGTAAGAATAATGGGTGCATCCCAGCGACCCATTTGCAATTTATAATGCTCCTCCTTGTCATCGTCTGGAAAGAAATCGGAATGATGTTCAAAGACCATGTCTTCATGGCATCCGAGCGTTCTGCGAATTTCAATTGCCGTTTGGCTTAAAATAGAAAGATACGGGATAACGTAAATGACCCTGTCTAAACCATGATGTTTAGCGTGTTCAAGTGCAAAACGCAAGCTCGATAAAGTCTTGCCGCCGCCCGTCGGCACTTCGAGTTTGTAAATGCCAACGCCTCGCAACCCGGCAATTTTGCAGTCTTCCGATACCTTTCGCCGCAGTTTACTCATAGCGGAATTTGAATCTGTTTCTGAAAACTCTGCAAGCCTTTTTTCAAGAGCATTTATTAATTCGCCCCAATTCGGCGTAGCAGGATGAGAATAGGGAACGCCGATTTCAAATAAGTAAGCCCCTAATCTGTCAGCATCAACAAGGCATGAAAAAGCAAGCTTAGTTAGCATGGAAACAAAGAAAAACCTATCTAAGCTTAAATTTTCAGCTGTTTGTGTAATATTCAACAACTCATTTTTCAGAGCATTTATATCAACAGGCTCACCATTAAAATCAACATTCTCAGTTCTTGCTATTTTATCATTAAGCGACGTTTCACCATCGGGAGAGATATTATCGTATAATCTGCCGTGATGAGAAGCGATAATATTAGCGAGTATTTCAGCGAACGGCGGGATTAAGAGAGTTTTGTCATATGCGTATTTCGCACCATATTCACTATGCGGCAAACGCTCCTTTTGCGGATTACTACTATGTAAATTTCTATGCAAATATTCTTGCCATTCTTCAGACGACTTGCCTAAATCGTGCCAGAACCCTGCCAATCGCATAGTTTCGCCGATACCGCATTTATTACCGAATGAACATGCAATTTCAGATGTTTCCATCAAGTGATTTTTTAGTGACTGATTTCTACGTACCGATTTATCTAAATCGTACAAACTACGTGCCAAATAATCGTCCAACAATGTGTATTTTTGTTTTTGTTCAATATTTTTTGGCATTATGTTCATCCCCAACTTTAAGTTCTTATAGATAATTATACTATATAAAGTTATATAATGTCAATACTTTTGCCGAAAATTTACAGGACTTAGAAATTGCAGAAGAAGAAGTCGCACAGTCGGTGACAATAAGAATAAATCTCACAAAAAATGGTAAAACTAAACTTCAGAGGGGGAATTGCTTATAAAAATGAATATCAAAGATTCTGACCATATAGCAGAAATATGGCTGACAAACGAAGAACAGCAAAATGAAGAGTTACGACAATCGCTGGAACTGCTTTATGAGAAGTATAAAGCCCAAAAATATAAAATCTGCATATTCTGCTCCGGCAAAAGCGACTTGACAGAAAACACCGCAAGGCTTTTGTTTTGCAATAAGGCTTTAAACACAGTATAATCCTATAGTCAAAATTATCCTGTCTTTTTCAATTTTTTCCGTAAAAACAGGTTCTGCCCAGCCTTGCTCCTCGCAAACACGCTGAATAAGCGGTATCCCGCTTCCCAATCGTTCCCCAATATCGAGGAGACTAAACATTTTCATAATAACGGAATTGCGAGGAGATGACACACCGCCGCTCAAGGCCTCATCAATACTGACACGGAAATTACCCGGGTTTTCAAATATAATTCCATCAAGATTATTTCGTATAACAAGACCACGCTCACCATAAAAATCAGCGTTAATAAGGCAATTCGCCAACGCTTCCCGCAACGCCTTGTGAACAGGCGTATCATCAATACGAGTCAAACCGTCCGCCATTTTAAAAGGCGTTTTTATTTTTGGGTTTTGAATGAGCTTATTATATGCCTTAAAAAAGAAGTCGTTAAGATTACCGCTCCACTCGCCCGAGGAGGAGGTAATTCTATCGGTAAAGCGAATATCAGGGTCAAAATGTTCCTGATAATCAAGAAAGTAATACGGATATTCACGCAATATCTCATTCTCAAAGCCAAACATCAGCAAACCGGCGGCAGTAGGATACCTCTTACCGTCTTCGCCGATGCCTACTGCCCCAAGCTTTTGCAAAAATTCAACGTCCTCCAACACTTCCCAAACATGACCGGGGCGGGTCACTTTCATACGGTTGCGATAACGCCGCAAGCTGTCATAATCAAACACGTCAAGCAACATTTTGTCAAGTACGAGCATATCCTGCGTTTTAACTCCGTTATCCCGAATCATAGCTGATACCATTTCCTTAGAGCAACGATAATCGCCCTCGCCGTTTCTGCGATAAGTTCCTGTAAACGGATTGTCATTCAGATAAATGGGTTTAAAGTTTCTATCCGCCCGGGGAATGTCTATGACTATAACGCTTTTGCCGGCAACACGTTCAACCCTAACCCGCTTGTCTGTCAGAATGTTGATATTGACTTTTTTAGTGTTATTGACGGTATTCCAAAAGTCGGCAATCAGCCTATCGGGGTTTTCAAGCCCGGCAATTTTCAGCGATTTATCGGAAAGTTCTTCAACGCCGAGCAGAATAACGCCGCCGTTTGTATTGGCGAACGAAGAATAGGTTTCCCATATGCTGTTCGGAAGTCCTCCCTCCGCTTTCTTTGCTTCAAGTCGGTTGCCCTCGCAATATTTATCAAGTTCATTTAATTTCAACATAATACCCTCCCGCTACTTTAAACATATTATCATTATACTATACTATGGATATATTTTCAATAGATAAGTAGGATTATTTCCTAATTGAGCAAAAATTTAATGAAATAACCCCTTGACAAAACATCAAAGATATGTTACAATATTACCAACATATACATAAAAGGAGAAAACAATATGGAAACAGAACAACCCACCCGCATTGCCGCCTACTGCCGCATATCCGTAGACGAGGAAATAGATAGGGAAAACACAAGTATTGAGAACCAAAAATCTATTATTACCGACTTTGTCGCCCACAAATTTCCAAATTCCCAACTTGATTTTTGTGAGGACAGGGACAGGAGCGGTTATACATTTGAGCAAAGAGAAGGCTATATGAAAATCCGCCCCCTGCTGATGAGAGGCGATTATGACATACTTATAGTCAAGGATTTCTCAAGGTTTTCACGGCGTAACAGCAAAGGGCTTGTCGAGCTTGAGGACTTGCGAGATGCCGGCGTTCGCATTATAGCAATCGGTGATAATATTGACTACCCGACTTATGACGACTGGACGGCGATTCAGTTTCGTTTTCTTATTAATGAAATGCCTGTTACTGATACGAGCAAAAAAGTCAAGTCCGTTATCAAACGCCGCCAGAGCGAGGGCAAATGGATTTGTGCCGTGCCGTATGGGTATGTGATTACCAACAGTAAAACTATGGCTTTTCAAATTGATGAGCCTGCTGCCGAAGTTGTCCGCGAGATATTTAAGCTGTATAACGACGGCTGGGGCTACAAGAAAATTGCGAATCACCTGACAGATAAGCATATCCCAACGCCGAGAATGGCAGAGAAGATGCGTAAAGAAGCGGCAGGTGAGGACTGTAATATCAAAACAAAAGAAATATGGAGTATAATTACAATATCAACAATTTTGCAGAATGATTTTTATATCGGAACTTTGCGGCAGGGCAAATACCGCCGCAAAAAAATCAACGGCGGCGATGTTAAAGAGGATTGCGAAAACCATATCGTCTTTGAAAATAATCACGAGCCGATTATTGATTACCGCACTTTTGCTATAACCAAAGAGCAACTTAAAAAACGAACAAGCACCAACTATCGGGGTGTGAAAAAATTTGAGAATGTTTACTCCGGTTATCTGTTCTGCGGGGATTGCGGCTCGCCGTTGTTCTCAATGAGTCGCCGTGATTTAGCCCCCGCCTACACCTGCGGTACGTATCATAACAGAGGAACAAAAGGCTGCACTTCTCATCATACACGGGTTGATACCCTTGATAAACTACTGAAATCCTATGTGAAAACAGTCAAGGAAAACTCCGCCGAGATGCTTAACAAGCTTAACGAAGCACTCAAAGACGAAACAGCCCATACAAAAGAAACCACCGACACAATAAAAATCATAGAGGAGCAAATTGATAATGCAAAGACCGAAATGAAAATGCTTGCCAAGCAAAAGCTGAAAGACATTATGAGAAACCCGAACAAAGAGGAAATGCTTGAAGAAACCTATGACGAAATGCTTGATGAACTGACCAACAGAATAGACGGCTTGCAAAATCAACTGACTCTGACCGCAAACCGCCGCAACACAGTAATCCGAGTAAACCGAACAGCCAAAACCGCACTTGATATTTTCGATACTATACTGAACAAAGAAAAACTCGACAAATGCGATATTGAGCTAATCATAGATAAAATCATCATCTATGAAGACCACTTGGAAATCCACCTCAAATCCGACATAGACCATCTGCTGAAATGCGGTACGCTTGCTCATAGCGAAGAAACTGCCCCGCTTTTAAGCATTGATGAGATTGATAAGGAGGAAATCGTAAATTTTGAGCAAGGCACTATAAATATCTCACCCTATGTAAACCGCATTGTCCAGTCTGCCCCTAATCGGAAAGACAAGGTTTATAGTGTCAATGTTATCAGCAATGGGTCACCCTCCCTAATCCTCATAGTGCGCCTTATTTCCTTAGGGATAACAACCCTTCCTAAATCGTCAATTCTCCTGACAATTCCGGTAGCTTTCATGCTTATATTCCTCCATATCAGAGCTAAGCGGTATTTAAAACGAGGATTTAGGTTTGAGGCTTGAGGAATGGAAGAATTAACGTAAGGATACAATTAACCTCTGAATCCCCTCAAGCCTTAAACCTAAATCCTCGCGTAACTGCCTTGCTCCATAATTTTATTAAAAATGTAATAATAGTGTTTGTACGGCAGGCAGGAATATACATTCATAATTATTTTTATTATTTGCTGACAATATTGATAAATTATGACATAATTTTCGCTTGACTTTGTCGGTTTTTCGTGGTATAATAGGGGTTAGCCGCTTCGGTAGGGGTTTCGTCTTTAGGCGGGTTAAATCGCCTGTCGGCGAAATTGAGCATATAGTATGGAGAGATTTATTATGACTGTTTGGGAAATGGTAAAAAAGGCTGTTGAGGATGTTACTTGTCAATCCGAAAATCCTGTTGTTGCCGAAAAGCAAATTAAAGAATATATACTGAATCATTATCCCGGAACTAACCCGGCGACAATAATCAATCAAATAATGTTTTGTTCTGTCAATCGACAATCTCGTGTAAACGACCCTAAAAACCAAAGGCAAATAATTTGTAACAGAGAATTTGACTTTTTGTACAGACCGAATATTAATACTCCTGAAGTTGTCATGTACAACCCTAATGAACACGGACAATGGGAAATTGCTCTTTCAAATGATGCAAAATTCATTGTTCGCAGAACAGATGATGAAACAATCATTACCGACCATGGCATAGCTGAAAATAATGATTTAGCTTTTGCACTTGAAGCTCATTTAAGAGATTTTATCTCTAAGAATTTATCAACAATAGGGAATTTGACGTTGTTTGAAAACGGAGTTGAATATTCTACTGATGTTGGCAATATTGACATTCTAACTAAAAACGAAAATGATGAATTTGTTGTCATAGAATTGAAGTTGCATAGGGGAGAAGATGCCGCTTTGGGACAAGTTCAACGATATATGGGGTGGATTAAGGAAAATCTTGCGGATAATGGCAACGTATATGGGATGATAATTGGTAAGTCTATAACCAAAAAATTAAAGTATGCTGTATCTGTAGCACAAAACATTACATTATTTGAATATTCTATGACCTTTTCTGTTGCTGAAGCAATGTTAAGTTAAAATAAAAACGGACACCGTTTAAAGTGTCTGTTTTTCATTTATTTAACCACCGACAACGGCGAAGAGCTTCCTAAGCTCAATTGGTATACCAATCACTTCTATTAGTTGCATGTTCACAGAGATTAGGTATTCGGGTGAGCATCTAAATAATCATCATCCCTTTATGAGCTTTCGTCAGATTTTCATGCCCCTCGGCAGTAACGTAAGCCATATCCTCAATCCTTACCCCGAATTTTCCCGGAATGTAAATCCCCGGCTCGCAGGTTATGACATTTCCGGCTGAAAATTTAGATTTATCCCTCTGGTTGGCGTTCGGCTTTTCGTGAACCTCCAGCCCGACCCCGTGCCCCAAGCCATGCCCGAAGCACTTGCCGTAACCCCCGTCGGTAATAACGCGCCTCGCAGATGAATCAAACTCCCTGCATTTAACCCCCGCCTTGATTTTTTCAAGCGCGGCTTTTTGCGCCATTAATACCAGCTCATACACCTGTGACATCTCGCCGTCCGGCGCGCCTAAAGCGACAGTCCGCGTCATATCGCTGTGGTAGCCCTCAAAGACCGCGCCGAAATCCAGCATTATAAACTCGCCCTTTTTTACCTCTTTATCGGTAGGCTCGCCGTGGGGGAGCGAGGTGTTCGCGCCGCTTATAACAATCGTATTAAACGAAAGAGCCTCCGCATTTTTGAGGATATAATCATTCAAAAGATAGGCAAGCCGCTTTTCGGTAACGCCCGGTTTTATAAGCCCCAGCAAAAAGTCAAACGCGCGCTCAGCAATTGCCTGCGCGGCTTTTATTTTTTCAAGCTCTTCGGCGGACTTGACGGCTCTCATCGCATTTATTTGCTCGCTCAAAACGGACGATGTGTTTATTTCAAGACCTTTAAACGCCTTTTGCATTAAGTTAAGCCCTGCAATCGTCAGCTTCTGCGCTTCAATGCCTATAGTTTTGACCCCATGCTTTTCAAAAAGCTTCGCAAGCTGTTTGTACTGCGTTTCCGATTTTATAACGGAGCAATCGGTGACGGTCGATTTCGCTTTTTCATAGTAACGAAAATCAATCAGCAAATAGGAGGTATTGCGAAAAACGGCTAACATCCCCGCCGAAGATTTAAAACCCGTAAAATATCGGCGGTTTATGTCGGACGTTATAAGAAAACAATCAATTTCCGGCGGCATAGCCCCCGCCAAAGCTTGCAAACGAGTCATTTTTGTTCTTCCTTTCATATGTAGCTACTGCAGCTGCTAACAATGCAGGGGCGACAACCTGCCGCCCCGTTCTATCATGTAATTATATTATATCTAATGTATAATAAAATGTCAAGTGGCAGAGGAAAAATATTCACGGCAAGCTCATGGATGGCTCAATTATAAAAAACAAAAACAACGCACGTGTATAATGTGTTGTTTTGTTAAAGAATGTAATTCAGCTTATAGATATTTGTGTTACGATTTTAAACAACGAAAATAAGCGAATTGTTGAAAACTAACGCACTGTCATCGCTTAAAATAATTTCAGCAGGTTTTTTTCTATGAGCTGTAATATTCAGCACGGCGTTTTAAGCTTTAACAAATTGTTAACAAAATTGCATGATACAATATGGTATAATTTGATAGTAGGTTCGCTTTATTAACTGCTTCGGCGGCAAGCTCGCCACGGATGAGGAAGCTGACTTATGAAGCGTTGGATATTTTTTCACGCCTTGACAGGGGGATAAATATGCCGACATTTTGGTTTGGCAGCCTCACTTCGGAAGGAGCTTTAAAACAATGGTATGATATTCCGGAGTTTGAGCCGTTTGATTGGTTTGATGATGATAAGAAGATTGCCGTTATGGATTTTTACCAAAGCAATGTTTTTGTCGCATCAGATATTGACAAAACGGATTTTGACTCCGATTTAACTAAGTTTGACGCTCTTGTTTATGCTATGCGGATTTTGAGAAACGGCTGGAAAGAATCACCGCCCAGTAGGTTTGAACCGCATGGTTTTGAATATGACGACAGGATTGCTTTCTATGAAGCTGTGCTGAAAAAATAGACTTTTTGCCTTACCCCGAAGAAGCCGAATACGAAGCCGCCGAACCGAAAAATTTAGGAACAGTACAAATTTCAGATATTTACTTCCATGAGAATTTCCAATTAGTTTGGACTGACCCGAAAAAAATGCTGAATTTGAATGGTGCGAAAGAAAGCAGAAGAATGGGCGTTAGAATATACGCCGTATATGAAGATGATTCCGAAGTATTTTTCTCTGAGTGTAAAAGGGGGGGCGCGAACACCAGCAGCACCACCATACAACGCGGTGGGTTGTTAAGACTTTTGACAGATGAGCTGCCCTTAAAATTAAAATATATCCGATTGAGATATTTTGATTTTAATGACGATGGAATTTATGATTGGCAAGGTCAAAAGGGGTTGTTCACTATTACTATTACGCCGATTTCGGAGAAGGCGTTTGAGCCAATTGTGGTGCAGGAATGAAAGAAGCCCAAAACAAAGGTAACAGGGCATAATATAAATGTGAAGAGAGCGACTATCCCGCTCTCTTCACATTTAATCATGATTTTTATTATATTCCGCCTCTTGCTTCATTTATTTATCCGTTTCCGGGTTTATGCCGATTCCCCGACTGCTTTTTGTTATTTCGGTTTCCGCCGTCAGCTTCATCGTTTGCTATGGTCGTTCCGCCCTTTGACTTAATTTTCCTTACCTCCTTAGGGTCAATTTGACTGTCTTTTGGCATTTTAATCACCCTTTTAGATTAGTATTTCTCGTTTGAGGGGATTTATTATATGATTTTTTGAGGTTATGGTTTGGGGGATGTGGATGTTGCAGACTTTGAGCAGGAATTAATTAAATCTGCATCATTGTTTTTATTTCGGGTATATCAAAATCGGCTCGCTCTGTTGTTTTAACGAACCATCGCCGAGCTGGCTAAATTCATTCGCTCCAAAAGCCCACACGCTGCCGTCATCTTTAACGGCAAGGAAATGATTGCTGTACATAGATGCTTGAGCCACGGATTCCATGTGAATGAAATTTTCTGTATCACCCCAAGAAAGCAACTCTCCTTTATCCGAAAAAGTCATAACCACCTCGTTTCCGTATATAAATGCAGTTTCTTTAAAATATGGAATTTGACCGCTCTGTTCGCTTCCGTTCTCGCCGCGAATATGTACGTTTCCTTCTTTGTCTACCAATACCGTGTGATACAAGCCGGCTGATACTTTTACTATGTCGTCCATTATTTTTTCCGGGGACGTAGTAAGCGACGTACTTTCGGGACTGCGTAATTGACCTTTATTATTATGTCCCCAAACCCATGCCGTGCCGTCTTTTCTTAATGCCACCCCATGATTTTGCCCTGCGCTCGCTTCTGCAACCTCATCCAATAATTGCGCCGGTTTATCAATGTAGTAACCGCTTATGGTGCCGATACCGCCATGGTCATTCCTTCCCCAAAACCACAGTGTTCCATCGTTCTTAACAGCCAATCCCCATTTGTCGCCCAAAGAGACACTTTTCACATCATCCAATATCTTATTCGGCGAATCTACCATCATATCATCCCATAAGGTGTAATGTTCAGCACCATTTCTTAACATGTTGCCAAAATTGCTCCCCCATACCCAGAGCGAACCATCGCTTTTGATTGCCGCTGTTATTTGGTTGCCGGCAGCTATGCTGATAACATTATCTATGCTGATTTGCCTTATTTTAGGTTGAATATCAATATCATCCTCACCTCTTGAAATGTTCCTTAAACTGTCCCCCCACATCCAGACAGAACCATCCTCTGTAAGTGCCGCGCTGTGAGTATCCCCTGCGGCAACGGCTATTATTTTTCCGTCAATTACATCTGAAATCGGCTCGTGCGGTTTGACCTTTTCGGAGGCGTCGAAGCCGCCGGTATAAAAGATGGCAAGGGTTATGCTTACAATAACCAACGTAGCAGCGGCTGACAATGATATTATCAAACTTTTTCCGCTGTTACCTTTCTTTTTCGTTTTCTTTATCTTGACTGCTTTTGGTATAACAGGCGTAAAAGCCGTACCGTTTCGGTCATAATGGAGAATTTTATTATTTATACGGCACTCAAATACAGTTCTGCCTTGAACATCCTTATGCGCGGAATGAACGATTGAATCAAATTTGCATTTAACAATCACTTCACCGTTATGATTAACGATGCCTTGCTTGCCGTTGAATTCTGCTAAGAATATATTCTTAGCCAACTGCGTGAGGATTTTGGGCTGTGTTTCTGAGTTCGTATTTTCGGTTTCCTCGTTATCGGTATTTTTAAGAGCGCGGTACGGCTCGGCTGTTTCGGAGGTGTTTTCCTCTTGGCGCAGTTTATTCGCCGTTTCACGCGCGGCGGTTGCCTTGTCGGTCAAGCCGGCTTTTTCCAATTTATCCGCATCCCTATCAAATTCATCGGCGGTAGATTTCTTGACTAAGCCGACTTTGCTTAAATCCCATTGAGCAAGGGTTTCATATGCGCCGCCGACTATCTCTAAAAACGGACATTTGGGGGATTCGGTCATAATAAGATGATTTCTCGCCCGGCTTGCGGCGACATATATATACCCGAAGAACCGCCTAAATCTCCGTACTCGTTTTACGTCGGAGCCGTTTAAAATTTTCTGCCATTCTTTTTCATACGCGGAAGTTACGTTGATGGTAAACACAACGTCATATTCAAGCCCTTTTGCTTCCTGTACCGTGAAGATTCTGCCCTTTGCTTCGGGATAATTGCCGGATAGCGTAAAATTTGACTGTTCATCGGGTACAATAGCAATAGCATAGTGCTTATCACATATGGCGTTGAGGATATTGCTTATGTTTTCATCATTAGCTTCTAAAACCAACGGACTGAACCCGTCTCGGAAGCCCGTTTCATGAACCCCCTCGTCCTCCTTAGAGCCTTGAAAGCCTATTCGCAATCCCTGCTCTTCAAGGATTTTATTCAACATTACCACTATTTCTTTACAGGAACGGTAATTTTTTGTCAAAGTGTACATATTATCCTTGGCATTTTTACAGCCAAGTGAATAATAAATATTATAAAGCCGTTCAAACATAAAGAATGTTGGGCGGACGTTTTGGTTTATATCGCCGCAGAAGATAATATTCGCCGCAGATTTTGCGAACTTGAACATCATATAAAGCTGAAGCTCCGTGAAATCCTGAACCTCATCAATCATGATAAGGTCGTATTTAGGCTTAACGCCCGAATTGATGATTTTAGCGGCTATTTGATTAATATCCGCGAGATTTTGCTTTTGAAGCCATTTGTCATACTTTACGGCAATTTCATGTATGATGTTGCGCTGTTCGGCGGAAAAGTAGGTATATTTGCTCTTTACGGCATAGTAGTTTTCTTGACTTAGCGTAACGGACGGCGATTTCAAAAGCTGGTCAAGGAAACTGATTTTGTTTTCGCTTGTTATACCTAAATGAGACTTGATAATACCCTCTATTTCGCACCACACATCCTGCGGGTTCACTTTCATTTTTTGACAGAGCGGGCTGAATTCCGAAAGGAACTGCTCTTGAGCAGCGGTTTTATATCCGGGTATTTCACATTCATACAGTTCATCAACAGTAAGGAATGAAATATTTGCGACTTCATCTTTTGTTTTAAATTTCTCGTAAAGCCTTTGGAAGTCCTCTTTTAATGTCTGCGAAACAGTCATATAGAGTATGTTTCCTTTATTCTGAGCGATGCCGCACAGCTTTTGGAACAAAACCGTTGTTTTTCCTGTTCCTGCGCTTCCCGAGATAAATTGAGGGTATTGAGCGGAGCATATAATTTGAGCCTGTTCTTCGGAAGCAAGCCATATATAATCCTCCGTATCTTCGCATTCCGCAATCCATTCGTCTGTAGCGATAATTATTTCAGAATACTCCAGCTCCAAAAGACTTTCATCTGCCGGTTCAATGATATAATTATCAAATTCTTTGCCATCATGATTTGTTTCAAAAAGCGAAGCGAAAACCTTGCTGTCATCGCCTTTGCTCATATTCTTAGCCCTTGCGATTTGATTATCATGTGAGACATATTCACGAAGAATTACTTGATTCTGAGCATTTACCTCATAAAGAACCCGTTCCCCTCTGCTTGTACGCAGCTTATACACACCGGGGATACCGCGAATTTCCATCGGTCTTGCGCCGGTATGTATTTTTCTGTCCGAAGAATCGGCATACACGGTGAAGAAATATTTTAGTTTCCGCAACGTATGCACCCGCCTTCCGGCAGGGAGAGATTTATTAAATTTCGAAGAAAGCATGATTTCATTATTGAGCATAGGAAACCTTCCTCACATTAGGCATCGCTGTTTAATTCAGACGATTAAACAGAAACGCAGTATTATATAAAAATTATACTACAATTTAGATAACAAGTCAAGTTATTCGCATCCTCGCTCATCCTATTTTAGCAAAACAAGCAGCGACTTCAGTAACTCCCATTGGCTATCCGTTAAATCACTTGTATATCTCATAATACTTTATATTATACCATATTTTTATCGTGAAGGCAAGTTCTTATAAGCACCCATTAGCTCATAATTCATACCTCCTAAAAACTATAGCCCCAACCACTGTATATAAAAGTATAATTATAATTGAATTTATTATAATAGGTATTGTGTGCCCTGCTGAAAATTCAGCTGAAGAAGCAATTGCTGACATTCCATACACGGAATGCTTAATGCCGAATTCTGCAAGCCTTCCGATGTTGACGGATAAGCCGCTGATATTACTTACTATAGATGCTAAGGTTTCGCTGAACAATACATAGCACAAGCATGTAACCATTGAAGCCGTGTTGTTTTTAATCAGCATTGAAATCAAGCAAATTACCGTGCCTAATGCGGCGTATATGAATACTCCGCTAATTATTATCGCGGTATACGCGCCTGTAAGCACGCCTCGAATTTGGCTTGAGCTAATTAACGCAACCATCTGATAAAGCATAAATATCGCGGCTGCTCCGGCTGACGAAAATATGACCTTAGAAATATATATACGAGTGCGGCTATTGGTTGCAAGCCATTTATGCTGCCAGGTTTTCCATTGATATTCCTGCCCTATAAAAACCGACATAAGCACAGCAATAAAAATTCCTAACCCCTTTTGATATTGAACACCAATCCGAATAATATCACCTGCATCTCTGAAAGTCGTTAAATTACCAAAAACAGAAATCCCTATACGTATTTCCCGCCCTATTAGCATTGCAAGTGAAAAAGCTATTAATACTGTGAATGTCACAACTCCGTAAAGCAGCTTGCTTTTGATAAATCTGAACAGGTCGCATTTTAATATATTATACATTGTTTCTTGCTCCTTTCGTATACTGTAAATAGATATTTTCTAATGATTCCCCGCTTTGAAGAATGTCACTCATAGATAATTCTTTTACAATTTCCCCGCTTTGAAGAATACCAATGCAACTTGCTACATTTTCCAGCTCGCTTAGAATATGGCTTGAAATTAATATCGTTATGCCGTATGTGCGGTTTAGGTCAAGCAGTAGTAGCCTCAGCTCTGAAATTCCATCTGGGTCAAGCCCGTTTGAGGGCTCGTCAAGAATAAGTATGTCGGGACTTTCTAATAATGCCATTGCTAATTTTAACCTTTGCATCATTCCAAGCGAAAAGCTTTTGACATCATTACTACCACATTCAGATAACCCGACTGTGCTTAGAGCTTGTTCAATTCTGCCCTCGTCCCTAATACCTGACAGAATGGCTTGTTCCTTCATATTGTGAAACGCGCTCATATTAAGAAACAATGAAGGCGTGTTTATTACAGCGGAAATTTTACTTTTGCAACCGCTTATATTATCGCTTATTAATACCTCGCCATTGTAGTCCTTTATCAGCCCTGCCAAAATACGAAGCAGAGTTGTTTTTCCGGAGCCGTTTTTTCCAATTAATCCGTATATCTCACCCCGCTTTACATTTAAAGAGGCATTGCAAAAAACTGTTTTACCGCCATATTTTTTTTTGATATTCTTGGCAGATATAATATATTGGTTCATAAATATGACCATGCTCTGTCTTCACACAAACGGTTTATGAAATTAGCATGGTCTGTTCCCCCTTTCGATTTTGTTTTTTGTTTTCCTTCAAGCTTTTCCCTACTAACTTAGGTTATTCTTATTCCTACAAAAACATGTAGAATAAGCGCAATAACAGCAATTGCTAATACGGTAAACAAAACACTCTTAAACACGGCTTTCATTTTTTCCTTTTTAAAGCGTTTTGATAAACCTTTAATGGGCTCGGCTTCTTTTAGGTTTCGCTCCACGTTGTTTATTGGCAAAGAATTTTGCATTATTAACAGCTCAGCTTTGCAAGCCTCGCAGGCTTCAAGATGGTCTTCTACAGTTGTTTTACTTTCCTTGCTGCAAACTCCATCTAGGTACAGCGGTAATAAATCCTTTATCATCTTACATGGCAAGCTCATTTTATCCCCTCCAATAATTTGTTTTTCGCTCTATAGAAAATCAACCTCGCCCAGCTGTCCGTTTTTCCGAACAAATCACCTATCTGTGAAAATGGCAATTCCCCGAAAACCCGCAGGGTGAAAACCTCTTTATAAGGTTCGTCAAGGCTGTGAAGCAAAATGTGCAGATGCTTTGCTTCCTCCTTATCCAAATAGTCTATTTCCATATTTTTTTCTTCCGTCAAGGCTGTATCGGGATTTGAAGTATATCGTTTTCGTTTTTGATAAAGTGTAAAATATGTGTTTTTAGCTATTTGACATAACCAAACGTATATCTTACACGTTCCATTGAATTTATCTATATTTTGCATAGATTTAAAAAAGGTTTCCTGCGTTATTTCTTCCGCAACTGACTCATCCTTTTCAAGAGATAAAACGTATTTATATACATCGGAAAAATACTCTCTATACACTTGCTCAAAGTCATATGACACCCTTCACTCCTCCTTCCTATCTATAAGACTGTCATTAAACAAAAATGTTTCAGATTTAAAATAATAAATATCAAATAAAAGCTTTAAAGGATACTTTTATTTGATATTTTATTATAGATTAATGCACCATATGTATTCAAGATTTGTGTACTTAAAATATGCTGGCTACGGTTATAGCCAAATTAGAAATAAAGATACTTACGCTTAGGATTAGCTCGCAACTGCATAACCGGCATCTAAAAGGTCAGTATGTCTTTTCTCGGTGAAAATCAAGCAAACGCAAACGCAGATGCAAGCCGCCATAGTTGAAACAACGCTGACATCTCCTTGTGAGGTTGCTTTATTAAGCTCTGGCATTTAAAATCCCCTCCTTTCTAGTTTTATTGTACAAAATCTTGAACACATATCGTGCATCAATACCAAGAAGCGTTATTCAATATATTTAGAGATGAGAATCGCCACCTTTTCAACAGAAAAATCCTGTATTTCGTTAATAAATGAATCATTGATTTTAAAATCAATTTGATTTTCAATATCCGTTAATATATAAACGATATTACGGGTGGGGGTTATACCGAGAAGATTTGTTGTATCGGTAAAAGTATTATTGATATAATGGGATGCAGCCTTTTTGACAATTTCATATATTGTATTTTGCGATATAATTGCAGTTTGCACTCTATTCTCCTCCTTAAACAACAGCGATATTAGCTTGAAGCTCTTTCATAATAGCCTCAAAAGCCTTTTCTCTGCTTCGGTCGTCCAATACATTAAAGGCGGGTATATTCTCTTGAGGTCTGATAAGATTTTCAATAAGATACGGCTTGTCCACAGGATAATAATTTAATTGCTTGGTTTCAATGTCATAATTACAGGTCTTATTAGAAATGTGAAAATAATTAGCCATTACTCCCATTCGATAGTAACACATTGATTTAATTTCCTTTATTTTTTCTTCTTGGTAATCACCGCAATATAGGCTTAAAACAGCTACATCCGGCGCAATTGCGTTGCTTATCAAGAAAGGGACATAACCATATCCGTTAGGCACGGCTTTACTATATTTCATTATCCCGCCCGGTACGCCTATAATAATGAGCTCGGGCTTTTCTTTTAGCTCTATATTTTTTACAAAGGTATTTATAATCTTCACCTGCTGTAAAAAGGTATATTTATGATTATCAATGCAGTCAGGAAAAGCAGACATGCCCATAATTTGAGATATTATATTGCTTGAAATCAGCTTGGGCTTGTATCCTTTTTTATTAAAATAATCATATATACTTAATTGTGTATCCAATTTATCACAATTTTCGCCGACTCCCAAAACCATTATTACAGGCACGTCAATATTGAAAAGCTCATCATTATTCGTTATTGACGGCGACTCCGGCGGCTTTAGGCACACCCTGTTATCAGCATCAATTCTTCCCACTAAGGACTCTAACTCAGGGGTATATATTATCTGCTTGCTATTGCTTTGTACAGCAGAAATTATGCGTTCATAAAATGACATATCATTGAGCTGTTTAAATTTGCAAAGCAATACAGCATCAATATTATTAATAAGATTTTCCAAATAAAAATTGTCTTCAGAGCATAAGCATTTTATGGGCTGCTCTTCATCAAAATGAGATTTCCAGCCTTTAGGAATTATGGCACAGGTAATATCATAGCCCTCAATTTTATCTTGATGCCGAAGCAAGGTCATTGCTTCTTCAGAAAACGGGTAAATGGCAAGTCTTTCTTTCATAGCATTATACTCTCCTCATTAAAATCAAATTTGAATTCCCTTAGCATAGTGTAATCCTTTAGCTTTTCCAATGCTATAGCCTTGACGTTATTGCATTTGCTTAGCTTATAGCTTTTAGAGTAATGCTTATCCTTGCCGTTATCGCTTGATATTGGACACATATTGCAGCAATGAAACGCCCAACAATTCCTACAAGCTTCTTCTGAAACAGTACCAACATTCAAAACCTCTCTCACTTTTTCTATATCAAAGCCTTTTTCAAGGCTTCCTATATTCATTAAAGCGGAGTTTTCATCTATCCGTTCGCATGGATAAAAATTACCGTTAACATCAATAAAAAGCTTTTTTAAACCGGGCACACAGGTGCCGCTTGGGTGGGCTATTGGTCCCGTGCTTTTTTGAGGAGTAAATATTTGCTTGTAGCTATATATTCTTTCAATTTCTCCCTTAAGCTCGGGGGCAGCTTTGTTATTAATTTTACCTAATAGTAACAAATATGCTTTGAGCAGCTCGTAGTTCCTTTCCGAATAGTATGACTCGTCATACGAGATTTTCATGTCCGTATAATTCTGTGAAAGCTCATTAAAGCTTACTTTAGAATAATCAAATATGTCTTGGTTATTTCTGAAAAATTCAAATATGCTGTGATAGCTTGTACCGGGATATATTACTGTATTGTAGGTTATTTTCTTATACAGCTCGGGAAAATGCTCCTTAATATTCATTATATTTTCACGAAGCGTATCGAACGAGCCCCTTCCGTCCGCGTAAGAGCGATTTTTATCATGTATTTCCTTTGGTCCGTCTAGGCTTACCATTATTGAAATGTTAAAATCCTTAACCGCCTCTGCGAATTTATGGTCTAACAATGTAGCGTTAGTAGTCATACCAAACGTAATATTTTTACCGCTAATTTGTTCTACGGTATACCTCATTGCGCGAACAACCAGTTCCTTCACTATTAACGGCTCTCCGCCGTAAAAAGAAACGTGCAAATTATCTGAGTCGACAGAATTGGCAATAAGAAAATCTATCCCCTTCTGCACCGTATCCCATTTGATATTTTTGTCACTTCTAGCTCGGTTATCATATATGCCGTTATCGGAGTAAGGGCAATACGAGCATCGAAGATTGCAATTTTGTGACATTTGAAACGTAACTGTGCTTATACAGCGTTTCATCTGATACTCCAGTAGTTGACTTGCAGGATGCTCTATCCGCTCAATTGAAGAATCAAGCAGCAGACCCTTTTCCTGAAATTCAGAAAGAACCCTTGTATCCTCATTGCTCTCATTTTTAATATCACATAATGAATCATACCGTTGCTTATCAGTCTTATAAACACTGTTCTTGTTCATATCGTAAACATAATAGAACCCCGGTCTGGTTTGAAAAGGCATAAATGGCATTTTTTTACTCCTCCGTTTTAGTATTTATTATCATTTCTTTAAAGCTATGCGATGAATTATATAGCTCATCAAAGGAACCAATACCTGCAAGCTTTCCTTTTTCTAAATAGATAATTCGGTCAAGCGTCTTTAGTATCTCTGGTCTGTGAGTAATTATCAATGTTATGTCATAACGATTAGATAATAATATCTCCTGATTAAAGGTTTGCTCCGAGTAATAATCATAGCTGGAGGTTGCCTCATCCAACAATAATATTTTTGTATTTTTTCTAGCCAGTGTGCGAGCCAGAGCAACCTTTTGCTTTTCGCCTCCCGAAAGCTTGGTTCCGTTATATCCAACGGGAGCTGTAAAGCCATCTTGTAAATCACAGATAAATTTATATGCTCCGGATTTCTTACAGCTTTCAGTTATTTCATCTGCGGAAAGGTCATCAGTAATATTTATATTGTTTTCAATGGAGTCATTGAACAAATAATTATTTTGAGCCATTAAGCTCCATATGGAACGATATGATTCAAATGTATATGAACTAATATTATTGTCATTTATCTTTATGCTTCCCTCTGTCGGCTCATAAAAGCGAAGGAGTAAATTAATTATTGATGATTTTCCGCTGCCGTTAAAACCGATAATCGCAATTTTTTCACCCTTATATATTGTGAAGCTAACTTGCTCCAGTGCTTTCTCCTGTTCATATACTAAGGAGACCTGCTCAAAACTTATGCTTTCAATATCCATTAAAGTATTAAGCTCTATTGCTTCGGGATGGTCTGTTTCAGAATCCGTATTAAGAAATGTAATAAAGCGTTCAAATGCCGGCTTAGTGCTGGATAGCTGTGTTATAATATATGAAATTATAGTAATCGGCTCAAAAACCAGTGCGGAGTAAGCTATAAACGAAACTAAGCTACCTATGGTCATTCTGTTTTCAGCAATAAGTAAAGAGCCGTATAAATATAAAATACATGTAAAGCTTATTGATAAGGCTGAGCCAATAAGATTATCGACATATCCATAAAGCATTAATCGTGATTTCATTTTCTTACTGTCGTCTAATATCTCGTTAAGCCTTGACAATCGCTTATTTATTAATCCCCACATTTTTATTTCAATAATACCGCTAATTCCATCGCCGAGCCAAGCTGAGAATGCTGATTGCACCTTCATAATTATTTTATAAACAGCTTCCTGCTTCTTAAATAAGATACTGCTGATAATTAATTTACTTGGGATAGTAGAAATCATAATAAGAGCAAGTTGCCAGTTAATAAGTATTAATGCTATGATGCCGGCTATTATTTTAAATAATGTGACAAACGAGGTAAGAAACTGGGTGCCTGTCAGCGAAGAGATATTAGCAATATCCTGAAATATTTCCGACATTACTACTGAAAAATTACGCTCCTTAAAATATTTTACGCGAATTGACAAGGTATGCTTACATGCTTGACGATTTAAATCATTTGGAATTTTAACGCTTATATCCCTGTAATATTGATATTGAATAAAGCCTACCAATTGCTGTATTAAAAAAACGAAAAATATAAGTCCTACATATAAAAGTGTTTTTGAAAAATCAGCTCCTACAATTCCAATATCAATAAGCTGCATTGTTAGCCAAGGGCTAAGAAAGCTACCTATTGAGGTTATAATCATAGCGATGCTTATAACTGCTATATTTATTTTATAAGGTGAAAATAATTTTTTTATTGACATGAATATTTCACTATTCTTATTCATGATAAATGCTCCTATCTATTTTCAATGGCGATTCAACGTGGCGGATACTTCGCAGTAAAGAAAAAACTCATCTGCCTGCAGAGGTGGAGGACATCATTAGCCGAGCTATAAAAATCGCCCCTAAGTCTTCGTTTTTGTGAGCTAACATAATCATACACCATTCGACTTCTCCTTGTCAATAAAAAGGGCTACTTTGTATCAAAACGGGGCTACTTTGTAGTTTTCTCCCACTTATTAGGAGAATTTTTACAAAGTATCCCCGTTTCGATACAAAGTAGCCCCTGTTTTACCTAGAAATTACCATTTGGATTTACTCTTTTATCCCCTATATTGTTATATTGCTTGTTAACTGTAGGTATTACTAACAATTATATTAACTATTAGTAATTGAATTTGTAATCATTTTGTAACATTTGATAAATTAACTTTTTTTTAAACTTACAGCGTTTTGTTATTTCATAAGACTATAAAATCACACCTCTGCCCCCTTCAAGCAAATTTTCGCTGTAAATGATATTCCTATTGTAAACACGCAAGCCGCCAAGACAGGGATATATATTGCATTGCTGAATTGCTCGAAAGCAAAACCGTATAACGCCATTCCGAGCGGTGCGGCGCAACCGGCAACCGCCATAATAATCCCCATAACCTTGCCCAATATTTCATTGGGCGTTACTTTTTGCACAACAGTAATCACGAATACCGACAGCATGGTCGCCAATGCCGTAACCAATGCACTGAAAAATATCATCATTGCAAACGACTGCCAATAGCCGAAGCCGAGAATTACAGGTGTAACCGAGAGTGCGATTGGCAGAATTAAAACAGATGCCACAAGAAGCAACCTGTAAATATCGGACAGCCTTAGTTTTTTTGTAACCGCGCCCGTCAATATTGCACCGATGATACTGCTAAGCTCCAAAATCCCCATCCCTATGCCGTACATTCCCTCGCTACTATTCAGTGTAATCCGCAAAATGTAGGGAACACCTACGATAAAAAGCGGTGACATAAACAGATTGAGTGCCGCCGCTAAGATAATCAGCTTGAGAATTGTCGGCTTTTCACGAACAACATAACGCAGCCCCAGCTTCATATCATCTATAATTGTGAGAGCCATGCTCTTATCTCGCCCCGGTTTTGCAAACGGCATACGAATAAACATTTCCATAACCGCCGACAGGAAAAAAGCCGCACAGCTTGCCGTCACCAAAGCGTTCAATCCGACAATTCCGTATAGCACTCCGCCAAGTACGGGACCGAGCAAGCCGGACAACGCACCAACCCCCGTCACAATGCCGTTGCCGGATGCAAGCTTTTCCTCACAAACCAAAACAGGCACGCTTGCCTGCACAGCGGGCTGATACATAGAACTAATCATTGAGAGAACAACCAAAAATACGCCGATTACTACAACAGGAAGATAACCGCCGCCCTGCAAAATAAGCAAAATCAACAAAACAATTACTACCGCACTTGCCGAAAAATCAAAGATAACCATTAGGTTGCGGCGGTTGAATCGGTCGGCAATTGCACCGCCGAGAGGTGTGAAAAGAATAGCAGGTATTGCCGATATTGCTATCAATATGCCGAAAATATCAGCCCGCCCTGTCATGTCAAGTATATATAAATTCAAGGCAAAACGCAACACCGCCGAGCCTAAGATTGAGATAATCTGCCCCGCTACAACCAAGCTGAAATCTCTTCTAAACAATTTATTTTCCACTATCAATTCCCCCCCAAAATCCGAAACTGCCCCGCTCTGCTCCTAACGCCGCTTCAACGATATTGATAAACGCCGCCATTCTTGCCGCAGTTTCCTCCGCCGTTCGTTCAAACATCGCTTCGTCAAATATAAACTGCCCTGCAACGAGCAAAATTTCAATCGTTTCAAGCGGATATTCGGTATGATAAATGCCCTCACTCACTCCCTGTCGAACAACGCCCGCAATTAGCGGCGCAACGGTTTGGATTGTTTGAGTAATGCTCTTTTGATGTAAAAGCGCATTGGCGGGTTTGTGCAGTTCTTGTATAATCGGCTCATTCGGCGATTCGGACAGATTTATTGACGAAATGATTCGCATCATCTTTTCATCTGCCGTCAATTCCGAATCATCGGCAATCGCTTTCGCCTGCACTGTTATCTGCTCCGTTATCCGCCCTAACACGCCGTCTAGCACATCTTCCTTGGATTTGTAATGATAATAAAGCGAACCTCTCGCAATACTGCTAAATTTCAATATATCATTAACAGACGTTTGCTCATATCCTTTCTCCATAAACAAACGAGCAGCAGTATCAAGAATCAAATTTTTCGTCCCTGACGAACGCTCTGTATTTTTCATAAACAAGCCTCCATATAATATAAACCGACTAACGGTATAATTATATTATACAAAAAATTTACAGTCCTGTCAAGTAAAAGCATGAAGTTAAACTGTAAATATTTTGTGAATGGCAAACAGCAAACCGCTGACTAGCACTTCACATTTTAAATTAAAAAACAAAAACAACGCACGTGTACAATGCGTTGTTTTATTAAAGAAAGTAATTCAGCTTATTAAATATTCGGTGTCACGGTTTAAACAACGAATATAAGCGAATTATAGCTAGTAATGGTGACCGTTACCGCGTCGCCTTTTCAGTGAACAATGAACAGCTAACAATCAACTGTTCATTGTTCATTGTTAATTGTCAATTAAATTTGGCTCCCCCTGTCTGACTCGAACAGACGACCCTGCGGTTAACAGCCGCATGCTCTACCGACTGAGCTAAGGAGGAATAAATAATTTTCAAATAAAGCACAGAAGAATAAAAATCTGTGCTTTATTTAAAAAGAGAAGATGTCGGCATTTATCTATCTTCCCGGGACGTCGCCGTCCGAGTATTGTGGACGTATATGAGCTTAACTACTGTGTTCGGAATGGGAACAGGTGGAACCTCATAGCAAACAACACCGACTAATTTGACAATTGATAATTGATAATTGATAATTGTCAATTAAAGCTTTAACATAAACACGAACATAATTGTCAATTCTCAATTGTTAATTATTAATTATAAAGATGGTGACCCATACGAGACTCGAACTCGTGATGCCGCCGTGAGAGGGCGGAGTCTTAACCGCTTGACCAATGGGCCAAAGAGTTTGGAATGGTACACCATCAGGGACTCGAACCCAGGACCCACTGATTAAGAGTCAGTTGCTCTACCAACTGAGCTAATGGTGCTTAATGTCAATGAACAATTAACAAAGAACAAAGAACAATTAAAGAACCCTCAAAATCGAATAAAGAAAGTAAATGCAAGGAGGAAATGAAGAGCGAACCGAACCAAAGAACTAACAAAAAAATAATTGTTCATTGTTCATTATTAATTGTTAATTAGTAAGGTCAAGCCCTCGACCGATTAGTACCGCCAAGCTGAACATGTTACCATGCTTACACATGCGGCCTATCAACCTCATAGTCCATGAGGGGTCTTACTCGCTTGATGCGAAGGGATATCTTATCTTAAGGACGGCTTCACGCTTAGATGCTTTCAGCGTTTATCCGAGCCGCACATAGCTGCCCTGCTATGCCGTTGGCACGACAACAGGTGCACCAGAGGTGCGTCCATCCCGGTCCTCTCGTACTAGGGACAGCTCCTTGCAAATATCCTACGCCCACGACAGATAGGGACCGAACTGTCTCACGACGTTCTGAACCCAGCTCGCGTACCGCTTTAATTGGCGAACAGCCAAACCCTTG